>Ga0210390_10000323_pt1 | contig 52205 bp, 41 predicted proteins | sample IncBWH11OmetaG_FD_161050 | JGI IMG/M metagenome (GOLD analysis project Ga0210390, IMG submission 161050) | Forest soil microbial communities from Barre Woods Harvard Forest LTER site, Petersham, Massachusetts, United States - Inc-BW-H-11-O ... | reverse complement strand
TTCTGGGACCTCGGGGTGGACGATCTATCGCCGGCCGCTGTGGGAAACCTTGCTCCGCTACGCTTCGCAAGCTTTCCCACAGCTGTCCCCATCAAATGCGCAGATTCACCTTTTTTCAACATACAAGGGGCCGGGGGTGAAGGGCGGTGGCCGTCGCCAAAGGGACAATTGGACCCGGTTAGTCGGCGAGGTCGTCTCCGGCGTCCTGTGATTATCGATCCGGCGGTGGGAAAAAGAAACTCGATCGGGACCGCCGGGATTGCGGACGTTTTTCATCCGGCCCCGGCGGCCCAACTCCGGGTGCCGGGGATCTGTTTCTCCCTTATGTGAAAACGGATCCCCATCCCCGGCGGGGATCCAATTTTGATCCCCGGCGGGGATCTCACCCCCGGCGGCCAGCTAGTGTCCGACCCGCTCGGACACCGGAAACGTCGTGTCCCGTCCCAATCCAATCCCGTCCCAGTCGGTCCCGTCCCGTTCCAGGCAAACGGACAATTGAGGTCGGGGACGAATTTGTCGAGATCCGCTCGATAAAACAACGTGTCCCGTCCCAGTCACGAGTCCCATGCGCCCTGTCGAGTTTGCAGTCCGGCCTCGAGAGTTCTCCCAATCCCGTTCCGCCGGTGTCCCGTCCCATCAATAAGGAGTGTCCGGACCGGACCTGGCCCCACCGAATCCCGTCCCGCCTTTTCGACCTTGGACATTGGACTTCGGACCTTGGACTGCGCGCGTGTCCCGTCCCGTCCGCCCCGACTGCGGTCCGAGGGTGGGTCACAGATTTCGTGGGTCATCTTCTGTAAAAGAATTCGTGACCCAACCCCCCGTGTTTTCCCCTAGCCCGTCGCCTGCATCCAATTGGCTTGACCGCCGCGCGCAAAAGTCCGCACGCTCCAGTAAGCCACAGAAACCCGATTCGTCCAAGCCCAGTTTTCTGGGAATCCGCGATTGACGCCGTCGGCCGACTGCGGGTCCTTGGACGCATTACTCGGGACACGCGCCGATGAAGATCCGAGCCGGGCTCAGATCATGTAATACCAGCCCTCTTTGCCCTCCAGGCTTTCGGCATAGCGGGGGCAGATGGCGCAGACGTCGCCTTTGAGTTGTTCGTAGGCCACGCGGATCGCCTCGAGCGTGCTTGACCAGATGGCGCCAGTCTCCTGGAAGACGAACACCTTGTCTTCTCCCAGGCGGCGGGCGAGGCCGCTGGATTCGATGATTCGCATGAAGTCGGGACGCACGCCGCAGAGCAAGACGGTGGCTCCCAGCTTATCCATGCGGTCGATGAAGCGTTCGAGCACGGCTAGGCAGACGGGATCCGGATTGCGCGCGCGTTTCACGCGGAGCACGACGACGCGAATCCCCTCTCGGGCCAAGCCGCAGATGTGGTCGAAGTGTTCTTCCAGCTCGGGGGCTGCGCCGAAGAAGAATTCGCCCTCGAGACTGAAGATGCGGATGCGGCCGCAGGGGGGATCGGAGGAAATGCGTTCGCGGACGACCCGCTCGGGGGCCAGCACCAGCTCGGTCATGTGAATGCGGGCGGCCCGCGGCACGTAGAACAAGAACGATAAAAAGACGCCGATCAGGATGCAGAATTCGACCGAGATGGCCACCGCCGAGATGGCCGTCAGCCCGACAATCCAGGCATCCGAACGGGACGTTTTCAGGTGATAGCGGAGCTGCGTTCGGTCGACGAGCCGCCAGGCCGCCAGCATGAGGATGCCTGCCAGGCCCGAGCGCGGAATGTAATAGGCGAAGCGGGCGAACAAGAGCACGGTGAGCGCCACGGTCGCCGCGCAGATCACGCCCGACCATTGCGTTTGGGCGCCCGCTTGCTGGTTGATCGTGGAGCGGGTGAGCGACCCGGAGCCGGGATAGCATTGAAAGAAGCTGCCGGTCAGATTGGCAAGCCCTTCGCTCAGGCATTGTTGATTGATGTCGAGCTTCTGACCGGTCTGCGCGGCGATGGCCTTGGCCATGGCGATCGCCTCGAGCAATCCCAAGAGCGCAATGGCCAGGCTGCTACCCGACAAGGCCCGCACGTGGCCCCAATCGAGCTTGGGCATTTTAAAGGAGGGCAGCTCGGCCGGGATCGTTTTCACGACGGCAACTCCCTGCGCATCGAGCCCAAACGCCCAGACCACGGCCGCCATGCTCATGATGGCGATCAACAGCGCGGGCAGCGGGAACCGCAGGCGCCGATTGAAGTAGCTCAGCCCCAGCGCAATGACGATCGTGCCGAGGCCGACCAGGAGCGTCGGCCAATTTGTCTGGGCGATGTGAGAGATGGTGAGCCAAAAGCGAGTGAGAAAGGCTTCCTCACCCGTGCCGACCGACGGTAGCCCGAGCAGATTTTTGACCTGGTCGAGCACGATGAGAATGCCGGCCCCCAACGTGAAGCCGACGATCACCGCGTGCGAGATGTAGCGGTTCAGGTCGCCCAGTCGCAGCAACGTGATCAGCGCCTGGACGGCGCCGACCAGAAACGCGAGCAAGATCGCCAATTGCGGGCGATCCGCATCGGGAAAGGCGACGAGGGCGCTCAGGACGGCGATGGAAATTGCGTTCGTCGGCCCATTGATCAGCTGTTTCGAAGAGTCGAAGAGTGCCCCGACCGCCGTCATCACGATGGCCGTATACAGGCCGTAATAAGCCGGCAGTCCGGCCACCTGGGCGTAGGCCATCGCCTGCGGGACGGCCACCGTGGCGACGGTCACGCCGGCCATCGCGTCGAGGCCGAAGGAGCGCCGTGAATAAGTCCGCAACGAGTCGAAGGCGGGAACAATTCGGAAAAAGGTTTCCCGCCAGTTGTCGCCCGCCGGTCCGTTGCCGGCGCTCTGTTCTCCCGTTGATGGATTGGCCGTCAGGACGCGAGGCATTCACCCAAACCTGGCTGTGGCAAGCGAAACGGAACTTTGAGCGAAAATGGAAAATTGTGCGGTAAGAGTCAGACGGATCATAACGGGAACGCACCCCCGACGCAGGCGATGCGGGGCAGATCGTTCGCAGGCGCTAGACGTCGAACGACTGGTTGGCGACGGGGATCACGGGGTCTTCGTCGCACAGGTCGTGCAGGATGCCGGCCAGCGATTGGGCGGCCGCGCGCTCGCCATGGACGAGGAACGCCCGGCCGATGTGCGACTCGGCCGACATCTGCGAGAAGTACCACTTGAAGTCTTCCGCGTCGGCGTGGGCCGACAGGCCGTCGAGCTTTTCGACACGCGCCCGCAAATGGTACGAGCGGTCGAGGATTGTCACAACGGGTTGTCGCTCGGCGATGCGGCGGCCCAGCGTGTGCTCCGCCTGAAAGCCAATCAGGGCGATCGTGTTGCGAGGGTCTTCAATGGCGTGCTTGAGATGATGGCGGACGCGGCCGCTCTCGCACATTCCGCTCGCGGCAATCACCACGTACGGGCCGCTCCGCCGATTGAGCTGCATGCTTTCCTGTGGCGACTGGATGTAGGTCAGCATCGGGAAGTCGAACAGCTCGCGGTCGCTACGGAGCGCGCGGAGGGCGGCCGCGTCGAGCAGCTCGTGGTGGCGTTCGTAAATCTCGGTCACCCGGTTCGCGAGCGGACTGTCGACGAAAACGGGAATCCGCGGCAGCCGTCCGGCCTGGGCCAGCTCGCGCAGAAAATAGATGACCTGCTGCGTGCGACCCAGGCTGAATGCCGGAATGACCACGCGGCCTTCGTCCGCTTCGGCCCGCTGGATGATGGCAAGCAAGCGATCTTTCAGGGTATCGGCACGAGCGTGGACGGAACCGCCATACGTCGATTCGGTGATCAACACGTCGCATCCGCCAACCGGCTGCGGATCGCGCAAGAGCGGCAGCCCGCGACGTCCCAGGTCGCCCGTGAAGACGATGCGGCGCACTTCCCCACCGTCGTCGAGGTCCAGCTCCGTCACGGCCGAGCCGAGAATGTGGCCCGCTTCGGAGAACCGCAGCCGCAGCGCGGGGGACAGTTCGTGCCACTCGGCATAGTCGAGCGGCTCGAACAGCTTGATCGCGCCTTGGACTTCTTGTTCGCCGTAGAGCGGCTCGATTTCCGGAGTGTCCGGCGGCCGGTGGGCGTTGAGATAGCGCGCATCCTCGCGCTGAATGTGCAAACTGTCCTTGAGCATGACGGCGGCCAGGTCGGCCGTCGCCGGCGTGCAGAAAATCGGTCCGCGATAGCCGGCGCGAAAGAGGCCGGGAAGGTTGCCGCAATGATCGATGTGGGCGTGCGACAGAATCACGCCGTCGAGCGATTTGGGCTGGCAGCGAAGCTGGCTGTTTTTGGCGCGGCTCTCCGCGCGCCGTCCCTGAAACAGTCCGCAGTCGAGCAGCAGGCGCAGCGTGTCGGTTTCGATCAGGTGCTGGCTGCCCGTCACTTCGCCGGCCGCGCCGTAAAACGTGATTTTCAAAGCGTGGGCTTTCTGCTCGTGGGCTGCTACCGGCGCCCGGGCGACAAATTATTTCGAGCGGGGCGCGGCGGCGGCGACCGGCGGTGCGGGCGTCGCACCAGCCGGCGCAGGAGCGGGTGTCGCGGCGGTAGCCGCAGGTGTGGGTCCCGTTGGTTGCAGCGAGTGGACCACCAGCATGCCGGCTCCGGTCACGAGCGACACGTCGGCAAAATTAAAGACGGGCCAATGAAACGCCCCGAACGTGAAGAGCAGGAAGTCGCGGACGGCCAACACCGTGCCGCCGTTCTCGTCGATGCATTGCGGCAGCCCGATGCGGTCGTAAAGATTGCCGAGCGTCCCCCCCAGAATGAGCGAGAGCGCGACGGTCAGCCACCAGCTGCGCGCGGCTCGAAAGCCGAAAAGCCACGTCGGAATGCCGACGACGGCGGCTCCGCTCAGCGCGGCGAAGAGCCAGGTGTAGCCTTGCCCGACGCCCCAGAGCGCGCCGCGGTTGAAACTGGTGAACAGGCGAAACGTGACCCAGCCGTTGAGATAGGCGACGCTGTTGCCGCTGCTCTCCGGCGGAGCGGCGAAGACGGCGTGCTGGCCGCGGACGACCGGTTCCCTGTCGGTGCCGGGATAGCCCAGGTCGCGGAAGACGAGCGACTTGCTTGCCAGGTCGCCGGCGAGGACGATCGCGGCCACCACGAAAAAAACGACGGCCCTGTTGACGGGAACGCCGTTCAAGGAGAAAGATTCTCCCGCTTTCGCTCGCATTCGACGCAATTCTTTGCGTACGGGATGGCTTTGAGCCGCAGCTTGGGAATCAGAGACTTGGCGGGCGTCTTGCCATCTTCCTGGCACGACAAGCAAGCGCCGAACGTTCCCGCGTCGATCCGCTTCAGGGCAGCGTCGATCTCGGAGAGCACATCCTGGTCGCTTTCGGCCACGCGCAGGGAAAAGTCCTGCTCGAAAGTTTGTGTGCCCAGTTCGGCAATATGCGTGGGACTTTTCGAGTCGCCGCCGCCGTCATTGCGGTCGAGGGCCTCGCGCGTGAGCTGTTGGACGTCGCCGCGAATACGAGCCTGGAGCGAAAGCAAGGCGCTCCTGAATTCGCTCAGCTCTGCCTTTTTGAACATAGATTTCGGTTCCGCTCGCCGTCGGTACGCCGCAAAAAGCACTTCATTATGGACGCCGCCTCCGAGTGGGTCAAGGCGCGCCGCCGCGCGTGCGAGGCGGATCTCAAGCAACTACCGATTCCGTCGAAGCGCGTGCAAGGCAACAAGTTGCCGCACGGCGGGATCAGGCAAAATAGTGCCAGAGCTGGTCGACTTGGGGTCTACAACCGGGGTGGGCATTCCGTCGGCGGGCACGCCTTCAATTGGCGAAGCACCGGATAACCGGCCAGCGTGCGGAGACAAGAGAGACTGAGAGCACGCCAAAGGCGCCGGTGCCACTCTACCGCGCCCCGGCCTGCCGTCGCCAAAAAAATCGGGCGGCCAGGGCCGGCAGCTTTCGCGCCGGCCCGGCCGCCGATGTCTGCGACATCACCCACGCATGACGTCGCAGATGTCACAAGTGTGAAGACTCCCAGTTCCGTTAGACTCCTTTGGCAAATCACGTGCCCGATTGAAAGATGCGCGGAATGTCGAGATCTCTCGCGTTTTTTGCGATCCGGACACGGCGGTCTCGGAAGTGAGCGGTTCCGGAAAAACCGATGTGCGTGCCGATCGGCCAACCGACTCTTGGACGCTCGCCACCCACGAGAACGAAAAGACAGCGAGGAGAATTCCTAAAAGCGGGAAACAGGGCTCGCGTCCGGCTCGATCGCCGCGCATTTACGCTCGTCGCGTTTCCCGCTCGCCGCTCGATAAGGATGTTCGGCTTCGCGGCCCGCGCGTTGATGGAAGCCGGCGGTATTGAGATTGCTCCACCGGCGGCATTTCACAACGCAACTCGCCCGCGGCCGGTCGACTTTCGCATTCTTCGTGTTTTTTCGGCGGCCGTGTGCCTCGTGCGACTTGAAAGTTGCGGGCGAGAGGATTCTATTCCTGTAAACCGAGCTCGATCGTTCAGGGAGTGAAAGCGATCTGGGAGCCCGTTCGTGCCGCAAGTCTTCCCGCGCGCGATGAATATTCTCTCGAGAGCGTCGCTCTTTGGGAGCCTGCTGGTCGCGGCACTCGTCTTGTGGATCTGCCTGGTCTACACGCGTTCTCCCTACGGCACAGCCGCCGGCGTCATGCGCGTGCAGCAAGTCCCCTTCAGCCATCAGCATCACGTCGGAGTGCTGGGGATCGACTGTCGCTACTGCCACACGACGGTCGAGCATTCGTCCTTCGCCGGACTGCCGCCGACGAAGACCTGTATGAACTGCCACTCGCAAATCTGGGTCGGCAGCGAAGTGCTCCAGCCCGTCCGCGAGAGCTACCAGACGAATAAGCCACTCCAATGGGACCGGGTCTACAACCTGCCCGGGTTCGTCTATTTCGATCACAGCATTCACGTCAACAAAGGCATCGGCTGCGCGTCGTGCCATGGGCGGATCGATGAAATGCCGTTCACCTATCAGGCTAAGTCGCTGTTGATGGAGTGGTGCCTCGACTGCCACCGGCATCCGGAGCGCGAGATTCGGCCGCGGGAGGAGGTCTTCAATATGAAGTACAAGCAGCCGGCCGATCAGATCGAGCTGGGCCACCGGCTGGTGAAGAAATACGGCATCGCCAACGAGACCAAGCTGACAAGCTGCAGCGTGTGTCACCGATGAGCAACCGCAAGGATCTTGCAACTGAACTCGCGGCGCTGGAGCAGTCGCTCGGCGGCACGTCCGGCCGGCGCTACTGGCGCAGTCTCGACGAGCTCGCGGGCACGCCCGCTTTTCAGAAACTGATGCGTCGCGAATTCCCGAGCCAGGCCGACATTTGGCCCGATTCGCTCAGCCGCCGTCACTTCTTATCGCTAATGGGAGCGTCGCTGGCGCTGGCGGGATTGTCCGGCTGCTCGGTCAAGCCGGCGCCGATGGGGAAGATTGTTCCCTATGTCACGCCGCCGCACGAAATCGTCCCGGGCGAGCCGCTCTTTTATGCGACCGCCCAACCGCTGCCCGGCGGCGCCGTTGGCCTCTTGGTCGAAAGTCATATGGGACGGCCGACGAAGATCGAGGGCAATCCGGACCATCCGGCCAGCGGCGGTGCGACCAGCCTCTATCACCAGGCGTCGATCCTCACGCTGTACGATCCCGATCGCTCACAGACGGTCACTTATCTCGGCCGCACGCGGGCTTGGACGGAGGCTGCTGCCGCCCTCCGCGCGGCGCTTGCGAACGAGCGCAAGAACGGCGGGGCCGCCGTGCGGATTCTGAGTGAGCCAATCCTTTCGCCCTCGCTGGCGGCGCAGCGCGAGCGGCTCTTGAAGTCGTTGCCCAAGGCGAAGTGGCACGTCTACGAACCGTTGCCGCAGGACTCACGGCTGGAAGCGATTCGCCTCGCGTTCGGCCAGGATCTCGACTGCCATTACGGCTTCAAGCAGGCCGACGTGGTGCTGTCGCTCGACGCCGACTTTCTGGGGAGCGAGCCGGGCAACCTCCGCGGGATCGCCGACTTCATGTCGCGGCGGCGAATCCGGACGTCGGCGGCCGACGCAGACAAAGCGTCAATGAATCGCCTCTATTGCGTGGAGACCGAAGTCACCTGCACGGGTGCGAAAGCCGACCACCGCCTCGCCGTCCGCGTACAGGATATCGAAGGGCTGGCCCGTGCCCTGGCGGCGAAGCTGGGCGCGCTCGGCGGCGAACAGCCGCAGTCGTCCGCCGTGGCTGATACGGCTGGAGCCCACGAAAAATGGATCGCGGCCGTCGCCAAGGATCTGTCCGCCCATCACGGCCGTGCGGTGGTGGTCGTCGGCAAGCGGCAGCCGGCTGCCGTGCACCTGTTGGCAATCGCCATCAATCAGAAGCTGGGTGGCGTAGGGCAGACGGTCTTTTACACGCGGCCGGTCACGGAGGGCCCCACCGCGCGGATCGACTCGCTACGCGAGCTGGCCGACGACATGCGGCAGGATCGCGTGCGACTGCTCTTGGTGCTCGACGCCAATCCCGTCTACGCGGCACCCGTCGACTTCAAATTCACCGAGGCCCTGGAACACGTTCCGCTGCGTGTCCACTTCGGACTCTTCCAGGATGAAACGGCGCGGCGCTGCCACTGGCACCTTAACCAGGCTCACTTTCTGGAAACGTGGGGCGATGCCTGGGCGTTCGATGGCACGGCCTCGATCATGCAGCCGTTGATCGAGCCCCTTTATCGCGGGCGCTCGGCCGTCGAATTGGTGGCTTTCCTGGCAACGTTGCACGAAACGCCGGGCGAGGAACTGGTCCGCGCCCGCTGGCGCGATTATTGGAACACGCAAACGCGCGGTCCCAAATCGGACGAAGCCTTCGACCAGTTCTGGAAGAGTGCCCTGCACAATGGCACGGTCGCTGGCACCGGTTTCCCGATCAAGACGGTGTCGCTCGCCGACAACTGGCAGCGCCATTTAGGGTCGCCTGAGGCCAACGCAGGAAGCGGCGCCTCGAGCGCGCCTGCGGGCGGGGGATCGAATCAAACCGGCGAGTCTTTCGAGCTGGCTTTCGCTCCCGACCCGACCGTCTTGGACGGGTCGTTTGCCAACAACGGCTGGCTGCAAGAATGCCCGAAGCCGAGCAGCACCCTGACCTGGGACAACGCGGCCTTAATGAGTCCCGCGACGGCGCGGCACTTGGGCGTCGAATACGGCGAATATGCGCATGGCGGCGAGCACGGCGGCTTTAAGATGCCCATCGTCGAGCTGACTTTCGACGGACGCAGTGTCGAGGCTCCCGCTTGGATCGTGCCGGGCCACGCGGACGGCTCCATCACGATTCATTTCGGCTACGGCCGCGAGTTTGCGGGCCGGGTCGGGGGCCAGGCGGAGCAGCGCGTGGGCTTCAACGCCTACGCGCTCCGGACGGCTGCACAGCCTTGGTTCGTTCCGAGCGTCCGCGTGACCAAGACCGATCGGACGCATCTCCTGGCGTGCACCCAAGAGCACCACTTGATGGAGAACCGTGATCTGGTCCGCTCCGCCACGCTGGAGGAATTCAAGCAGAAGCCCGACTTCGCGGCCGAGCCTGAGAAGAAAAAGGAAGCCGAGGAAACGCACCGCGCGGCGCCGCCCTTGGAGTTCTATCCACCTCTTGAGCAGGCCGCGGCAACTCCGAAATGGGGCATGGTGATCGATCTGACGACGTGCGTCGGCTGTAAGGCGTGCGTCGTCGCCTGTCAGGCGGAAAACAACATCCCCGTCGTCGGCAAGGAGCAAGTGGCAGCCGGCCGCGAGATGCATTGGCTGCGGATCGATCGGTACGTCAGCGGAACGGCCGACGAGCCGCAGGAATTTCATTTCCAGCCGGTTCCCTGCATGCACTGCGAGAAGGCCCCCTGCGAATACGTGTGCCCCGTCGAAGCCACCGTGCACAGTGCCGAGGGGCTCAACGACATGGTCTACAACCGCTGCGTCGGCACGCGGTTTTGTTCCAACAATTGTTCGTACAAAGTGCGCCGGTTCAACTTCTTCCACTATGCCGACTTCGAAACGCCCAGTCTTCGCCTGCAATACAACCCCGATGTCACCGTTCGTTCGCGGGGCGTGATGGAGAAGTGCTCGTACTGCGTGCAGCGGATTCGCCACGCCCAAATCGACGCCGACCGCGACGACCGGCCGATCGCTGATGGCGAGGTTGTCACCGCCTGCCAGGCAGCCTGTCCGGCTGGGTCGATTGCATTCGGCGATTTGAGCAACTCGGCGGCCACGGTCGCGAAGTGGCAGGCGTCACCGCTTAACTACGCGCTTCTGGCAGAGTTAGGCACACGGCCGCGGACGACGTACCTGGCCGCCGTCCGCAATCCAAACCCCGAGCTGGAGGGGGCCTGACATGCCGAGAGCCGCAGGGGCGAGTCCGGCGGACGCCGCGCGACAAACCGCGGCGTCCGATGAGCTGCGGTACGTCCCCGTCGGCCATAGCTTTGCCTCGGTGACCGACCAAATCTCGGACTTGGTGCTCGGTCGCGCCACCCGGATGGGCTGGTACGTGACCTTCGCGGCCGGCTCGTTTCTGCTGCTGATGTTTTCCGGCGTTGTCGTATACCTGCTCGCCAAGGGGGTGGGCATCTGGGGAATCAACGTTCCCGTCGGCTGGTGCTTCGCGATCACCAGCTTCGTCTGGTGGATCGGCATCGGCCACGCCGGCACGCTGATCTCGGCCATTCTGGTGTTGCTGCATCAGAAATGGCGGACGTCGATCAACCGCATCGCCGAGGCGATGACCATCTTCGCCGTCATGTGCGCCGGCACGTTCCCACTCCTGCACCTGGGACGCCCGTGGTACTTCTATTGGCTGTTGCCTTATCCCAACACGATGAAGCTGTGGCCGCAGTTCCGCAGCGCGCTGGTGTGGGACGTCTTTGCCGTCAGCACGTATTTCACCGTGTCGCTGATGTTCTGGTACATGGGGATGATTCCCGACTTTGCCACGCTGCGCGACCGAGCCACGAAGAAGCGCTGGCAGATGGCTTACGGCATGCTGGCGATGGGCTGGCGCAATTCGGCCCGGCACTGGCATCGCTATCAGATGGCCTATTTGCTCTTGGCCGGACTCGCAACGCCGCTCGTCATCTCGGTGCACTCGGTCGTGAGCTCGGACTTTGCCATTTCGCTAGAGCCCGGCTGGCACGAGACGGTCTTTCCCCCCTACTTCGTCGCCGGCGCCCTGCTCTCAGGCTTCGCGATGGTCATCGCGCTGGCGATCCCCATGCGGCACTACTACGGCATCAAGGATTTCATCAGCCTGAGTCACTTGGAGGTGATGGCCAAGATTCTGTTGGCGACGTCGTTCTTCACTTCTTACGGTTACTTCAGCGAGCAGTTCATCACCTGGATTTCGGGCGAAACCTACGACAAGTACGTCTACCTCAACATTCTGATTGGCTGGCGGCAGTACGCGGTGATCACGTGGATCACCCTCGGCTGCGTGTTCATCGCGCCGCAATTGTTTTGGATTCCGCGGTTCCGCCGCAACGAGAAGGTGCTCTTTGTTGTTTCGGTGCTGGTGCTTGCGGGCATGTGGATGGAGCGGTACTTGCTCATCACCACCAGCCTGAGCCGCGATTTCCTGCCGTCTTCGTGGGGCATCTTCCAGCCGACGATTTGGGACATCCTGACTTACGTCGGGTCGATCGGACTGTTCGTCGTCACGTTTTTGTTGTTCTGCCGCTTTCTGCCGATGATCTCGATGTGCGAAATGCGGGGCCTGTTGCCGGGCTCGCGCGGGCACGAGGAGGGGCGATGACGCCGGACGCAAAGCCCAAACTCTTCGGCCTCATGGCGGAGTTCGCTTCCGTCGACGCGCTGTTCGCGGCCACCCGTCGCGCGCGGCAGGCCGGCTATCGCGAGATGGACGCTTACACGCCCTACGCCGTCGAGGGACTGGCCGAGGAGCTGGGCGAGGGGAAAACCCGTGTGCCGGTGGTCGTGCTGATCGGCGGGCTGGTGGGAGCCGGCGCCGGCTTCCTGATGCAGTACTGGTCGATGGCCGTCGACTATCCGTTCAACGCGGGCGGCCGCCCGCTCAACAGTTGGCCCGCGTTCATTCCGATCGCATTCGAGATGATGATCCTGGTCGCGTCGATCTCGGCGTTTCTAAGCATGCTGTTCATGAACGACCTGCCGCGACCCCACCATCCGCTGTTCAACGTGCCGCAGTTCGCGCGGGCCAGTCAGGATCGCTTTTTCCTTTGCATCGAGGCGACCGATCCAAAATTCGATGCGGAGCGGACGCTGGAGTTTTTGTCGGCGGCCGAGTCGCACCTGGGCATTGTGGAAGTGCCGATGGACCCGCCGGCCGCCCCGCGCGAAACGTCCATTGAGCAGACGCATGTGGCCGTGATGTCATGAGCGTGCACGACACAAAATCGCGCGGCATTCGAGCCCACGGTCATTTCGTGGCGCTCGTCCTGCTGCTCGGCCTGACCGGCTGCCAGCAGCAGATGGCCAGCCAGCCGAGCTATCATCCGCTCGAGGCATCGACCTTCTTTGCCGATGGCCACGCGTCGCGGCCCATCGTCAAAGGGACGGTCGCCCGGGGACACCTGGAGCTCGACTGGCACCTTTACACGGGCCGCATTCCCGGGGCGAACGCCAAGGCCGAGGCGTCGCGGACCGAAACGCCCAAACCGACCGGGCAAAATGTCGGCGCCAACAAGGCCGACTTCGATCGCGGGCGGTTCGTGGACACGTTTCCCGAACCGGTCACGGGGGAGACGATCAAGCACGGCTATCACCGCTTCATGATCTACTGCGTCGTCTGCCACGATCCGATGGGGACCGGTCGCGGCAAGATCGTCGAGCGGGGCTACATTCATCCCCCCTCGTTTCACATCGCCCGCTTGCGGACCGCGCCGGTCGGCCGCCTCTTCGCTGTCGCGACAGAGGGTTACGGAGCAATGCCCTCGTACGAGTCCCAGATTTCGGCCCGCGATCGCTGGGCCATCGTCGCCTTCATTCGGGCGTTGCAGCTGAGCCAGCATTTCCCCGAAGACCAGCTTACGCCCGACATGCAAAGCCAATTGGCTGCCGCACGCTCGGCAAAGGAGGGGCCGTGACCAGCGCCGCCTCCGATCGCTTGTACGATGTCCGGTTGCGCCGCTGGTCTCTGCTGGTCGGCTGCATCGCGCTCGGTCTCTGCGTGATCGGCGCGATCTTGGGCGATCCGGATCAGTTCTTCCGCGCGTATCTCGCCGCCTACATGTTCGTGCTCGGGCTCGGGCTCGGCGGCCTGGCCATCCTCATGATCTACCACCTGACGGGAGGCGCCTGGGGCTACCTGATTCGCCGCGTGCTCGAAGCGCAGATGCGGACGCTGCCTTTGATCGCGCTCTTGTTCGTGCCGATTGGCTTTGGGATCGAGGTGCTTTACCTGTGGGCGCGGCCGGATCTCGTGCGTGCGGACGAACGGCTGCAGAGCCAGCAGTTTTATCTGAACAAGGACTTCTACCTGGGCCGGGCGGCGATCTACTTTGCCATCTGGCTCTTCTTTGCGCTGCTGCTCACGCTGCGGTCGCGTCGCCAGGACCAGACTGACGACGAGCGTATTCCAAACGGCCTGGAGCGGCTGGGCGAAATCGGCCTGGTGCTGTTTGGCACGACGATGCACTTCGCCGCGTTCGACTGGCTCGAAACGCTGCAACCGACCTTCCACTCCACGATCTTTCCGATGCTGGTCGTCTCGGGCCAGCTGCTCAGTGCGCAGGCGCTTGCGGTGATTGTGTTCATCGCATTTGTGCTCCCGCGGGATGCGGCCTCGATTGCTTCACGGCGGGCACTCAACGATCTGGGGAACATCCTGTTTGCCTTCCTGGTGATCTGGGCCTACATGAATTTCTTCCAGTTCATGTTGATCTGGATCGCCAACCTGTCGTCCGACGCGCTCTGGTACGCGCCGCGATCGCAGGGGGCTTGGCGGCCGCTGGTGTGGGCCCTGTGTTTCGCGAATTTCGTAATTCCGTTCTTCCTGCTGTTGATGCGGTCGATCAAGCAGCATCCGCCCAGCCTGGCGAAGGTGGCCGCGCTGATTTTGTTCTCGCAAGTGGTCTTCAACTACTACCTGGTGGTGCCCGTGTTTCAGGCGCCCGGTCTGCTCGAGCATTGGATGGATTTTGTGATGCCGGTCGGGCTGGGGGGAATTTGGTTTGCATTGTTCATCAATCGGCTGCGGAGCCGACCATTGTTGCCGGTCCACGATCCGAACCAAGAGAAGGCCGCGCATCTGCGAGCCTTGGATGAGGAAGACCTCGAACGCGAGCACGTGCTTGTGCATTCGGGGACTTAGGGGCCCAAGCGTCGCAGTCCGCCATGTCTGATCCCAACACCCATCGCGATGCCGAACACCCGCCCGAGCCGAGCGCTGGGTCCGAAGCATCGCCCCCGGTGCGGCCCGAGAATCGTTACGAAGAGACCGATGCCAGCTTCCAGGGCGTGATAATCGTGGCCGTCGCCGGCTGCTGCATCGGCGCGGTCGTGTTTGTCATCGTGCGGGGGTTTTACTGGGCGGCCCTCGAGTCGCAGCCGCCGGCTCGCGCCACGACGTTCACCGCTCCGGAAAACCCGACCGAGCAACTGCCGCCCGAGCCGCGGTTGGAACTGCTGGATCGCCAGCAGAAAACGCCTGCGTCCAACGTCTCGCGCTGGGAACGAGGTGAGGAGAAATCGTTGGAGACGTATGGCACGTCCGACGAAAAGGGTTTCGTGCGGATTCCACTTAAGGAGGCGATGCAGATCGTCGTCGGGCAACTGCCCGCCCGCAAAGGGGCCGATCAACCCAAGTTCCCCGACAGAGGGCTGATCGACGCCGGTGAATCGAACTCGGGCCGAATGTTTCGAGGAGGCTCGCCATGAGGCGCGCGGGCGTGTCTGTACTGATTGGCTGCATGCTCTTGGCCGGCGCGCCTGCTTTGTCCAGCGCTGCGGCGCCGCTGCCGCCGATCTTGACAAAGGTGACTTTCGAGCAGCGGCTGAATGAATCGGTCCCGCTCGACGCGGCCTTCCACGATGAGGACGGTCACGAGGTCAAGCTGGGAAAGTACTTCGGCGCGCAGCCGGTCGTCTTGGTGATGGCGTATTACCGGTGCCCGATGCTCTGCACGCAGGTGCTCAATGGGCTGGTCGAAGGTTTGCGGGAGAGCGGGCTGACCATCGGCAAGGACTTCCGCGTGGTCACCATCAGCTTCGATCCAAGCGATTCGCCGCGGATGGCCGTCGCCAAGAAGGCCAATTACGTCCGTGCCTATGCCGATCCGCGGGCGGCGGCCGACTGGCATTTCTTGACGGGCACGAAAGAGTCGATCGACCGGGTCGCTCAGGCTATCGGCTTTCGCTACGCCTACGACGAGGCCAGCGATCAGTACGCCCACGCCGCGGGAATTGTCGTGCTGACGCCGGGCGGCAAAATCTCTCGCTACTTTTACGATGTGCATTACTCCGGCCGCGATCTCCGCCTGGGATTGGTCGAGGCGTCGCAGAACCGGATCGGCACAGCCATCGATCAGGTGCTGCTCTTTTGCTTCCACTACGACCCGACGGCTGGTCGCTACGGCGCGGCGGTGATGAACTTCGTCCGCGTCGGCGGTGTATTGACGGTGATCGGATTGCTGGTGTTCTACATGGCCCTGATGCGGGGCGAACGACGGCGTCGCGGCTTGCTGGCGGCGGCCGTGCCCGTCGTCCGTGCCAACGGCGAATTGACCGGCTGACGGGGATGTGATGCTCGATTCGGCCAAAAGTGCCTGGTTTCCACCCGAAGCGTCGACGACGGCTGCGCACGTCGACTTGTTGCTCTATTTCCTGTTGGCCGTCTGCGGATCGGTCGGGCTGCTCGTCGCTTTCCTGATGATCTACTTCTGCATTCGCTACCGCCGGCGTCCCGGCGCCGGCCGCCCAGCCCGCACGCACGCTTCGCACGCGCTCGAGTGGTTCTGGACCATCGTGCCATTTTTCATCTTCATGGGAATCTTCGTCTGGGGAGCCGTCGTCTATGTCGACGCGTACCACGCTCCGCCCGACTCGATCCCCGTGTACGGCATCGGCAAGCAGTGGATGTGGAAGTTCCAGCACCCCGAGGGGCAGCGCGAGATCAATACGCTGCACGTCCCGCTCGGCCGGCCCGTGCAGGTGCTGCTCACGTCCGAGGACGTGATCCACAGCTTCTTCATCCCCGCCTTTCGCGTGCACATGGATGTCCTGCCCAACCGCTATACGTCGGTTTGGTTTGAGGCGACCAAGCCGGGCGAATACCACCTCTTCTGTTCGCAATACTGCGGCACCAATCACGCCGGCATGATCGGCACGGTCGTGGTGATGGAGCAGGCGGACTTCGAGAGCTGGCTGTCGCTGCATGCGGAAGGGTCGCTGGCACTCGAGGGGCGGAAGGTCTTCCTCAAATACCGCTGCATCAGCTGCCATAGCGCCACGGCCGGCGCGCGGGCTCCGGTTCTCGAGGGGCTGTACGGAAACATCGCGCGGCTGAACAACGGCCGCTCCGTCGTCGCGGACGACGCGTACATTCGCGAATCGATCCTGGATCCGGGCGCGAAGATCGCTGCCGGCTGGGAAAACATTATGCCGACGTTCCGCGGCCAGATCAGCGAGGAGGAAATCTACGCCCTGATTTCCTACTTCCGCTCGCTGCAGCGGGGCGAGACGCCGCGCCGCGTGGAAGAGTATCCGCCGCCGACGTCGACGCCCCCGATCAACACCACCGCACCGGACAGCAGCGCGACCGAGGGCAAATCGACCGCGCCGAAAGAGCCATGACGGAGCCGCCATGACGATCGCCACCCTGCCCCTTCCCGCCTCTCAGCCAGTCGAGCCACCGGCCGAGGGGTCGAACTACCTCAACGTCTCGTACGGCGTCGTCTCGTGGCTGTTGACCAAAGATCACAAGCGGATCGCCATCCTCTACTTGATCAGCGTCACGGCGATGTTTCTGCTGGGCGGCCTGGCCATCTCCATCGTGCGGCTGCACCTGATGACACCTCAGGGGACCCTCGTCTCGGCCGACACGTACAACCGGCTGTTCACGATGCACGGCGTGATCATGGTCTTCTTCTTCCTGGTGCCGGTCGCGCCGGCCGTGCTGGGTAATTTCTGCCTGCCCCTGATGATTGGGGCCAAAGACCTGGCCTTTCCCCGGATCAATCTGCTGAGCTGGTATCTGTACGTGATCGGTGGCGCCTGGACGCTGTTTGCGATGCTGACCGAAGGGGTCGACACCGGCTGGACGTTTTACGCTCCCTACAGCTCACAGGCGACGCACTACAACGTGGTCCCCACGCTCATCGGCCTGGTGCTGGCCGGCTTCTCGTCGCTGTTCACCGGGCTCAACTTCATCGTCACCACGCACTGGCTGCGGGCGCCCGGGCTGACCTGGTTCCGCTTGCCAATCTTCGTCTGGGCGATGTACGCGACCAGCTTCATCTCGCTTTTGGCCGTCCCCGTGCTCGCGATGGCGCTGATCCTGCTGATGCTCGAGCGGCTCTTGCACATCGGCATTTTCGATCCGGCCTTGGGGGGTGATCCCCTGCTGTTCCAGCATCTGTTTTGGTTTTACTCCCACCCGGCGGTCTACATCATGATCCTGCCGGGGATGGGCATCGTCAGCGAGGTGATTCCCTGCTTCGCCCGCAAGTCGCTGTTTGGTTACACGTTCGTGGCCTATTCGTCGCTGGCCATCGCCTTTTTGAGCTTTCTGGTCTGGGCCCATCACATGTTCGTGGCGGGCATCACGCTATATGCGGCGCTGGTCTTCTCCTGCCTGAGCTTTTTGGTGGCCGTGCCGTCGGCGATTAAGGTCTTCAACTGGACGGCCACGCTCTACAAAGGGTCGATTGCCTTCGAGACGCCCATGCTGTTCTGCCTGGGATTCGTGGCGCTGTTTACGGCGGGCGGACTGACGGGACTCTTTCTGGCGACGCTCGGTGTCGACATTCACGTGCACGACACCTACTTCGTGATCGCCCACTTCCACTTCATCATGGTGGGCGGCATGGTAATGGCTTACATGGGCGGGCTGCATTTTTGGTGGCCCAAGATGACGGGCCGCATGTATTCGCAATGGTGGTCGCGGCTGGCCGCGCTCATCATCTTCGTCGGCTTCTTCCTCACGTTCCTGCCGCAGTTCATCGTCGGCTACAACGGGATGCCCCGGCGGTATTACCAGTACGTTCCGGAATTCCAGGTGTGGAACGTGCTTTCGTCGGCGGGCGCCTCGATCCTGGCGGTCGGCTACCTGTTGCCGCTGGGATACCTGCTCTACTCGCTCCGCTATGGTCCGCGGACGGGAAGCAACCCGTGGGGCGCGACCGGACTGGAGTGGACCACGACCTCGCCGCCGCCGCGAGACAACTTCGCCGTCACGCCGATCGTCGTCCGCGGCCCCTACGAATACGACACCGGAAAAGCCCAGAATGAGCCTTAGAGATACGCTCTTCACACAGGCCGAGCAGAAGGCCCTCTTCGATCACACGTTCCTCGCGCGGGACCGGCTCGAAGAGCAATACGCCTCGCTGCCTCACCAGAGCGAGACGGCCGCCTTCGGCATGTGGGTCTTTCTGGCGACGGAGGTAATGTTTTTCGGCACGCTCTTCGTCGCGGTCGGCGCGTATTGGATCTTTTCTCCGAAAACGATCGAGCGGGCGAGCCTCGAGCTCAACTGGGTCATCGGTGGGATCAATACGGTCGTGCTCTTGGTCAGCAGCCTGATGATGGTGCTGGCGATTCACGCGGCGCAGCTCAATCGGCAGCGTGAAGTGTTTCGCTACCTCGTGCTGACGGCCGGCCTGGGGATCGCCTTTCTCTGTTTCAAGGCGCTCGAATACTACCTCGACTACAGAGAGAATCTCATCCCGGGCTTCAAGTTCGACGATGCCGAGTGGATCGCCCGCGGCGTCGACGCCAGTCAGCTCGGTTATGTGAAAATGTTCCTGTTTCTCTATTGGACGATGACCGGTTTCCACGCGATCCACGTGACGATCGGCATCGGCGTCGTGGTGGTGATGGCCGTACTCACGCGGCGGGGTCATTTCTCGGCGGAGTATTATTCGCCTCTCGACGTCACGGGGCTGTACTGGCACTTCGTCGACATCGTTTGGATCTTTGTGTTCCCCACGTTGTATTTGCTGGGCACCCACACGTTGTGACCGTCCGCCGACCGAGGTTCGCGATGTCGAGCAAAATCACTCCGGCCAACACGTACATTGTCGTGCTGATTGCGCTGTTGGTGTTGACGGTCTTGACGGTGGGCGTATCGTTCGTGCCGCTGCAGCCGATCGGGCACGTGGTCGCAGGGCTGTCGATCGCCGCGCTCAAGGCCACGCTCGTCGTGCTGATCTTCATGCACGCGCTGCACAGCCCGCGAATCACGTGGTGCGTGATCGTGGCGTCGATCGCTTGGGTGTTGATTCTGTTTTCGCTGACGTACGCCGACTACCTGACGCGGGGCTCGCTCCCGCAAATGCCCGGTCACTAGTCGCGTTTGAGTTCCGCAAGGTCCGAACATGAACCGTCCATCCTCAGAGAACACACAGCCGCTGGGATTGGGAGTGGCGTCGGTGGTGCTGGGGGTGATCAGCACGCTCTTATTTTTCCTGCCGATTCTGGCGACACCCATCGCTCTGATCGCGCTGACGCTGGCGGTGATTGGCTGCGCCCTGGGCATGACATCGGGACGCACGAGCTTGCGCTGGTCGGCCGTCGGGCTGGTCGTATCGGGATTGGCGCTCACCATCAACCTGGCGATCGCCTACGCGCCGAGCGGATTCGAGCACACACCGCCCTCCCCGCCGACGGAGCCGGTCCCGGGCGTGCCTTACGCGCCGCCACCGGCTCCTCCCGTCAGCTGAGTCGCGCCGCCGCTTGCTACTTGCCAGCCGCCTGGTTGACGGGCATCTCGAAGCTGTCGGAAGTCGTGGGGGCGCCCGCCGGCATCTCTTCGCTCGGCGGTACGACGCGCGGCACCGCGGCGCGATTGACCTGCGGCATACTCCAGGCGTCCGGCTGCACCGGTGTGGCCGGCGCAACAAAGTTCGACGTCGGCGTGGGAGCGGGAGCCTCGAAAAATGCGGGAGCAGCTGCAGCCGCCGCGATTCGGTTCTTGGAGTCGCCCGAACGGCTCGCGGCGCCATCGCCTAATTCCGGTGAGAAGAACGAGGCTGGCACGACTGAGCCGGAGGGCGCGAAGTACCCGTTCGCTTGTGGTGCGTTCGGGCCGAGACCGATGGCCGACTGCGGCCCCAGGCTCGACAGGTCTTGCGGGCTGGCCGACGCACTGTGCGACGGCACCGGGACGGGTGTCGGGATCGGTTTTGGTGCCGGCGTGTTAGTCGGGCCCGGCGGACTCACTGACGGGCTGGTCGCGGGCGTCGTCGGGCCGGTACTTTGTGGCACCGTCGATCCCAACCCGAACGGCAGCAGGCTTGCCGGCACACTCGGCAGCGAACTCGTCGGCTGGCCGGGCGGCACCACGAACTCCGCAGGCTCGGTGTGCGTGAACGGATTGGGAACTCCGTGACTGCGGGCCCACGCTTCACGCAGCGCGTCCGAGTAGGCCTTCGGGCCTTCCCAGAGGCTTTCGGCGACGGTGATGTTGCTTTCCTCGAGGATGGTCCCCGTGCGGTAGTAAAAGTCGGTGATCGCCTGGTTGTACTGAATGATCGCCTGATCATAGGAAACCTCGGCCTGCACGAGGCTTTGCTGGGCTCGCAACAGCGGATCGGCCGTAGTGCCGCGCAGCTCGTATTGGGCCTTGTAGGCCTGCACGCGCTCAGCGGCCGCGATGCGGCGATTGAGGGCCGATTGGGCGACCGCGTACGAGCGGTCCAGCACTTGAAATGCATTGCGAATTTCGTGGCTGATGTCGAGTTCCTGGGCCGCCAGAGCCGTACGGGCCCGGGTCAGCCGCAGCTCGAAGTTCCGCTCCTGCGAGTGAGCATTGCGGAAGCCGATCGGGATCGAAGCTTCGAAACCGATGTCCCAGCCCGTTTGACCGGCTTCGACCAGCGAAGCGAAGGCGCTCGAGCCGGGCTGGTTGAGTGTCGATTGCTGGCTGATCAGCCGATCGCCGAAAGCATTGATCTGCGCACCGGCGACCAGGTCGAACCGTGGCATGAGCAGGCTCTTCGAGGCGTCCAGCTGCATCTCGATGCTCTTGATGTTCCACTTCTGCCGGCGAATTTCTGGACGCCGGGTAACGCCTTCGGCGACGGCGATGTGCCAGTCGGGAACGAATTCGGCGACGGACGGCTCGTCACAAGGACGAATGATTCGGCCGTCGTTCACGGTCAATCCCAGCAGGCGGCGGAACTGCCCCTCGGTCGTGTAGAGGTTGGAGAGGGACTGCTCGGCCTGGGCCTTGGCGTCGAAGTAGTTTTCGCGGGCCTGCGATTCGTCGGGCGTTGTGCCGCCGGTGAGCCCCTTAAGGCGCTTCGCGTCGATCTGTTCCCACGTCTTGAGCGCGCTCTTCCAGTAGATCACCTGCGCATGATACGTCTGGTAGGCCAGCGACAGGTCCCAGTAGCTGCTCTGCACGTCGCGGATCAGCTGGTGCACGGAGCCCTCGAAGTCGGCAATGGCAATGTCGCTGTTGATCCGCGCAATGACCACGCCTTGCCCCACGCCGGCCGGGTTTTTGCCGATCGGGCCGGCAATGCGGGTGTAGTCGGTGCCGCCACCGGCCAACAACGGGCGGCGGAACTCGGCCCGCACAAAGCCGGTATAGACTTGTGGGAGCAGGTTGCCGACGACGTTGTTCTGCGTGTAGTCCCATTCGTTGATGAACGAGAGCTGACTCGAGTCGGCGAACGTCTTATCGAGCCGCGTGCGGAACTGGGCCGTGTCTTGAATCAAGGTGGGCAAGCCGTTGATCGTGGGCACGCCCGACAGGCCGGCGTTGTTTTCGGCCACCGTGTTGTCGTTAAACGTCAAGTTGGACGAGAGCGTGGCATCGAAATCGGAGAGGGCCGCTTCCACGCCCCGCTGTCCGAAGAGGATGCCCGTTTCCTGCACACCCGGATCGAAGACTGACGGGATCTGTTCGGGGTTCGTGACGAGCGGGTTACGCGGCAGCACGAACTGGTCGCGTGTGCGGATAATCTTGTTGTTCATGAGCGCGATGCGCATCGCCTGCCCCAGCGACATGTCCCACAATTGGTCCTTGCGGGGATGCCGTAGCAATGGCGGCTCGAGTGAGGCGAGGGCACCCGGATTGTCGGGGCCCGTTTTGCTCGGGTAGTCGATCTTGGTCGACAGCCCCTTGTAATACTCCAGGTCCGCATGGCCGAAATACGTCAGCGGCTTGGGCGAGGCGGAGCATCCCCCTAAGACGGCAATCAAAATTGCCGCCATCCGAGGCAGTGCTCTGCGAAGAGACCACATCGCTGAGGGTGTCCTGCACCTTGGCCGGGGCCGCAATGCATCAGCCGAAGCTGAGATCAGATTAGAAGTTGAGGCGTGAAAACGAACGAGGCGAGCGGAGGCGAGCGGACGGGAACGGTCGGTTCGGGAGGTCGATTAGTCGGGGAGACAGGTTGGCGAGTGAGGCTAGGTAGGATGCGAATCGACAGGTAGACTTTGGACGGATCCCAGGCCGGGATGTCGCTATCTTCGTTATCGGCCAGCTAATCAGAAAACTTTGAGCAAACTCCAGGAATTCACAAAACCGCCTCAGAACTTGTTTCAAGATGGGATGACTGGGATGGACGGGTCATTCCAGCACCATGGCCAGCGGTATGTATGGAAATCCCTTTTCAGAGTGAATCCGGCGGCAAAGATTAGGAGAATCGGGCTGAAATCTCAGACCCCGGCCGCTGCTCCGATGTGCAGGCTCGCATTCGACTTTTGCACGTCGGCCTGCCTATCATTTGGAGCCCGTGGGTTGGGCCGCTTCCTCGCCGTACATCCCCGTTGACGAAACTTCAGAGCACAAATGCCGACGATCGATCATTCGAGTTCGGAACCCTTGTATCTGGGCATCGACGTCGGCGGGACGAACATCAAGGCGGGCATCGTCACGGGCGACGGAAAGCCAGTGGCGAAGGCCAGCTTGCCCACGCACGCCGAACGGGGCATCGAACACGGACTGGGCGTGATTTATGCGACGGCCGAGGCGGTGCTCGCGAGCGCGGGTCTCACGCTTGAGCAGATCCAGGCCGTGGGGCTTGCAACGCCGGGAACGATGGACATCCCGGGCGGTTGGCTGCTCGAACCGCCGAACCTCCCCGGCTGGTGGCACGTGCCGATTCGCGACAAGGTCGGGGCACATTTTCAAAAGCCGACCGTTCTGCAGAACGACGCCAACGCGGCCGCGTACGGCGAATTCTGGGTCGGGGCCGCCCGCGACGCGCACAGCCTGGTCTTCTGGACGCTGGGCACCGGGATCGGCTGCGGGATTATTGTCGATCACGTGATCATCGAAGGCGAGCACTCGCACGGCTCCGAGTGCGGCCACATCATCATCGACATGGACAGCTCGCGCAAATCGGCCGCCGGCCAAAACGGCACGCTCGAGGCGTTCTGCGGCGCCAGGGCGGTGGTGCAGCGCTGCGAGGAAGCGCTCGCTTCAGGCCGCGATTCGGTGCTGCACGCGAGGATCAAAAACGGCGAGGAACTGACTCCGCTATTGATCGCCGAGGCGGCCGAGGCCGGCGACCGTGTGGCAGACGGCGTGGTGATGGATACGGCCCGCTATCTTGGGATCGGCACCACCACGCTGATGCACACAATCAATCCGTCCATGTTTCTGTTCGGTGGCGCGATGACCTTCGGCCGCAATGACTCGCCGCTTGGCCGCCGCTTTCTGCAGGCGATCAAGGACGAAGTCAAAAAGCGGGCGTTTCACGTCCCGTACGAGCGGACGATCATTGATTTCGCCACCCTTGGGGGAGACGCCGGTTACATCGGCGCGGCCGGCTGTGCGCGGCTCAAGTTCCCGCCCGCCTCGCCTTAAGCCTGAGCTTCAGCCGGCGCGGCTACCCAGATTAGCATCGGTGGGGGGCCGAGTGGCGGGCTCTCTCTGCTAAAAAGAGAGCGGTTTTGACTCGGCCGGCCAGCGGCTTTGTTCGGCAGCGAGACCCTGGGACGTGCCCGCGCCGACCCGAGCCAACAGCAGAATCCCAATCAGGATGCCGCCGAAACCCGAGAGACGGGCCGCAAACGGAAAACTCTCTTGCGGGAAGCTTTCGCCCAAGCAGACAAGGCCGCCCGCAACGACCAACACCTGGTTTGTCACCAGGTTGACCGCTGTCACGATTAGCGCCCGGCCAAACCGCAGCCCCAGTTGCAAAGCGACGAGCCCGCCCACCAACCCGATGGCCATCAAACAACCAGCGGCGACCGCCAGGAGTAGGTTCCGGTCTTGGATGGCCAAAGCCAAGGTCTTTGTGTTGAGATAGCCCGTGCCAAACAGCAAACCGGAAAGAATCCCCAAGAGCACTTCCGCCCGCCCGGGAATTCGCAGGGCCGCCCACGACGTGGCGATCACGAGCACCACCACCGCCGCGAAAAAGGCCAGGTAGCGTCCTGTCTCGATACCGGTCGAGGCCAGCTGCGGACCTTGCGCGCTCAGTCCCAGCGAGATCACGCCCGCCAACAAAATGCCGACACCCACCCATTCCGACAAATCGAACCGCTCGTTCAAGTAGACGACGGCAAGCAGCGCCACGACGAGCAATCCGGAAGCCGACAGTGGCTGCAACAGGGAGATCGGGGCGACGCGCGCACTGACGGCAACCGCGTAGACCCCATAGCCGGCGATCATCAACGCCATCCCGCAGTACCAGATTGGCGTGTGCCGGCTGAGACGGTTCGAGCCCGGTCGGCCGAGCAAGGCAACGCGCGGTACGATCCCCCTTTTTTGCAAAACCAGCCCCAAATTCATACAGGCGCTGGCGCTGACCGTGAGGGCGATGGCGGTCCAAACCGACATGGTCGAGGGTTTCCGGTTGCAAATCTGGCAGTTGCGACCCCGCGGTCAGGCCGCCGGATTGCTGTCGATGTCTACGGGACGGCCTATTCCCAATGTATCACGGGCGTCGACCCTACGCTCGACGCCAACCGACCTTGCGTCGAGCGGTTCTCGCGAGCCCACGGTACGAGCGTGCGAACTGCATCCGCCCGTATAAATGGGCATTCGTTCCACCCGGCAGCGGTGGCGCCACCCGCACGAAATGCTGGATCGCAATTTGCGGTAGCAATCGGTCCCGCTCGCCATGATCTGTTCGTCTTGCCAGGTGCCGGAACGCGGCAGAGGTCTACCATTCCCGACTGAGCTAGATTTTCCGAACCCCTCGGAAAGGCACGGTTCGCTCCCCGGCGAAAGTTCGCTTCGCTGCACAGTTTTGGATCGAAGATCGGCCGATAAAAGGAGCCCCGGTTTCGTGCGATGACGGCTTGCCGCGTTCGTCCACGGAAAGGGTCGTGACTCCTTTATCAGCCATGCGAACTGCTTCAACCAGGATCCAACATCTCTAGACGTCAACTCATGGTCAGCCGCGGGAAGACAGCTATCCGACTTTTCAAATCGCCTGGCCGTTCGCTCAGCGCCGTATCTCACGTGACGGCTGCGGGAGTTGTGCGGGCGGTGTTGGCGGCGCTGTGTCTGGTCGGATTGGTCACTGCGACCGCGGTCGATGTTCGCGCGGGTGAGCCGACTGGTCCTGCCGCCGCGACCTCCGAAGCCGCTCCGCCGGACTCGTCGGGCGGCCCGCAGCTGCTGCCTCCAGAAGCAGTGGACAGTCCCCCTTCGCCGGCTGCGCCGAGCGTGCCTTCCAGTCCGGCACCCGCTCCGGCCGCAACCCCCGACGCGAATGCTGCTCCGATTTCGAGTGGGGCGATGCGCCTCCAAACGCCTCCCGCGCCGACGCCCGATCTCACGGGGCCGCCCCTGGTGGTCAGTGCTGTTCCGTGCGAAGACGAATATTGGATCGCCAGCAGCTGGCGGTGTCGGCAAATGGCACCGCATGGCTGTGCCTGCGGCGACCTGGATTTCTATCACGTTGGCGGCGGCACCGGGACGCAGCTGCTCAATCGTGCGGCATTCGCTGCCTCGCTCACTCCGGGCGTACCCGTGTGCATTGTCGTTCACGGCAGCTTCACCAACTGGAAGAGCCTGTGCGATGATTGCGCGCCGGTCTTCCGTTGGATTCGTAGCGGTGCCCCGCAGCGGCCGTTGCATGTGCTCTTCTATACCTGGCCCAGCGAAGGGGGCATCACGTACGAGCCGCACATCGACGTTGGCATCCTGGGAGCGCGTGCGAGCTTTAACAGCATCTATCTCGCCGAACTGGTCGCGCGGATCCCGCCCGGTCATCCGGTTTGCTTGGTGGGGCACAGCCATGGAGCACGGCTGGTGGCGGCGGCTCTGCACGTGCTGGGCGGCGGCGAAGTCGACAACGTCCGGTTGACCTGGCCGGCACCGCCCGATCTGCGCATTCGCGGTGTGCTCGTGGCCGGAGCGCTCGACCATCATTGGCTCGATCCTGGGAAGCGGTTTGAGATGGCCCTCTGCCGCACCGAGTGCCTGTTGATCCTCCGCAACGACCACGACATCGTGCTCACGTTTTATCCGTTGCGAAAGCCGTTCTCGAAGCGGGCGATCGGAGAACGAGGCCTCAGTAACCGCGATCTGTGTCGGCTTGGTCCGCTGGCGTCGAAGGTCGCCGTGCTCGACGTTACGCGACTCGTAGAGAGCGGCCACATGTGGCAGCACTACTACAACTGTCCGCAGATCGCCGGGGCCGTCGCGCCGTACGTCTACTATTTGGACGGCGGACAGCCAACGATGGTCATGCCCCCTTCGCCCGGCGTTCCCCTCGCTCCCGCAGTCAGCGAATCGCCGTCGCTCGAGCGCGCGGCCAACTGAGCGCAGAATCGCGTTGGCGAACGCTTGCTGACCCTCGCGATTCCTTGCCGCGACGACGTTGCGAACTGACCGTCGCCGGTTTCTGGACAGCCCCCCGGGCATCTGCGACAGTAGAGACGGCAGACCGCTATGCGGCGTGCCCTCGCCTGACGTCGTCCTCCCCCGCCCAACCGTCCTCTCGTACCACACGTGAATCCGGTCATGTTTGTCCAATGCGGCCTGATGCAGTACTTGCTCGTGGCCATCACGGCCGGTGCCCTCGGACTGATTCACTCTCCGGGACAAGGAATCGAGGCGGCCGGTCCCATCAATCCCCACGCGCGAAAGACATCCGCAAGCGGCAGCACGGGATTACCGAACGTCGAGTTGACGCCGGTCAAGCTGCCGGCGGCGCCGCCCGATTCCAAGCTCACGAATCCGATCGACGTCCTGCTGGCCGCGCATCTTCGCTCGGAAAAGGTTGACCTGATCCACGTCGTTCCGGATCGCGTTTTCGCTCGTCGCGTCTTTCTCGACCTCATCGGCCTGTTGCCCACCCCGGCCGAGCTCGATGCGTTCGTCCGCAATCCGGCGGCCGACAAGCGAACCGCGCTCGTGCGACAACTGCTCGCCCGCCGCGAGGACTATGCAGTCCACTGGCTGGCGTTTTGGAACGACCTGCTCCGTAACGAGTATCGCGGGACGGGTTTCATCGACGACGGCCGCCGGCAAATCACCGGCTGGCTGTTTCGTTCCCTCTACGAAAATCGGCCTTACAACCGTTTCGTGCACGAGCTGATCAGCCCGGTCAACGGCTCCGAGGGATTCGTGAAGGGGATCGAGTGGCGCGGCGTCGTCAACGCCAGCCAGCGGCGCGAGCTGCAGGCGGCCCAGACAACGGCGCAGGTCTTTCTCGGCACCAATCTCAAGTGCGCGAGTTGCCACGACAGTTTCACCAACCAGTGGCTGCTGTCCGATTCGCACGGGCTGGCCGCCGTCTTTGCCAACGGCCCTCTCGACGTTTATCGATGCGACAAGGCGACCGGCGAACAAGCCCGCGCGAGCTTTCTGTTTCCGGAAATCGGCGCGATCGATGCCGACGCTCCGCGCGAGAAGCGGATGCGGCAGCTGGCCGACCTCATCACCGATCCGCGTGACGGCCGGCTGGCAAAAACCGTGGTCAACCGTTATTGGGCCCGGCTGTTTGGCCGCGGCCTGGTCGAGCCGCTCGACAACATGGACCAGGATGCCTGGGATCCTGATCTACTCGGCTGGCTCGCCGGTGACCTGGTGCATCACGACTACGATCTCAAGCACCTGCTCGAAGTGATCTGCACTTCCCAGACTTATCAGCTGCCGGCGCAGGGCGAGCCCAAGCCGAATGAGCCGGTGGGCCCGTTTCGTGGGCCGATTAGCCGGAGGATGACAGCCGAGCAGTTTTTGGATGCCGTGGCCGAAGTCACTGGCGTGTGGCCCAAGCCGAGCCGCGACTTGCTCCGAGTCGACGGCCGCGGACAAGGCGGGCAACTCGGCGCCGTGCAGAAAGTATTGGCCGACGATACTTCGCGACACGACTCGTCCGCATCAGAAAAGGTCCGAGCCGCGTTGTTGATGGACGGCGCACTTTCGCGGGCTCTGGGCCGTCCGAATCGTGAGCAGGTGGTCACCCGCCGTGATTCGCTGGCGACGATGCTGCAGGCGCTCGAACTCACCAACGGCACCAGCCTCGACGCGATTCTCAAGTCCGCCGGCGAGCGCTGTGTCGCCGTCAAGCCGGCCGAGCCTCGAGCGATTGTCGCGCGCGTTTACCGCGTGGCCCTCGGCCGCGAACCGACGCCGGCCGAAAGCCAAACGGCGACGGATGTCGTGGGCACGCCCGCGACGCCCGAGGGGATGGCGGATTTTTTGTGGATGGTAGTGATGCTGCCGGAGTTTCAATTAATCGATTGATCGCAACTAATCGATTGTTCGAGCGCGCAATGATCGACAAGACAGGGAACGCATGACCCTCGACACTCGCTCCAATCGTCGCGAATTCCTGGCGACTGCCGGCGCGGCCGCACTCGGCTCTCTCGTCGTCCCCCGCGCGCTGTCGGCCAAGCCGGCCGCGGGGACGCATAAAGGCGAAAAGCCCGAAGAAAAGATCGTCCCCACCGCCGACGCCGTCGTTGTCCTCTGGATGGCCGGCGGGATGGCACACACAGAGACATTTGACCCCAAGCGGTATACGCCATTTGAGAGGGGGCTCGAGTCCAACGCCGTCTTGAGCACGTTCCCCTCGATTCCGACGGCAATCGACGGCGTGCATATCTCCAAGGGGCTCGAACAGATTGCGTCTGTGCTCGACCGGGGCACGTTGATTCGCACCCATGTCGCGGCGGACCTTGGCAAAATTCTGCATTCGCGGCACCAGTACCACTGGCACACCGGCTATGAGCCGCCGCAGACGGTGGCCGCCCCGCACATCGGCGCCTGGATTGCCCAAGCGAAGGGTCCGCAAAACCCGGCGCTCCCGGCCTTCATCGACATTGGCCAGCGTTACGACGGCAACGGCGAGGCGGAAGAACTCAAGGCTTTTCAGACGGGGGGCTGCCTCGGCGCCCAGTACGGCCCGTTTCGTGTGCCCGATCCCGAGCAGGCGGTGCTCACCGTGCGTCCGCCGGCCGGCATGAGCCAAAAGCGGTTCCGCCGCCGCTTCGAGGCGTACAAAAAGTTGATCGCAGAAAGCCCTGTCGCCCGCTCGAGCGATTTTCAGCGCGAGTCGCTGCTCGAATCGCTGGCGAGCGCGCACCGCCTGATGAACGCGCCGGCTGCGAAGGCTTTCGACCTTTCGCTGGAGCCTGAGAAGTCGCGCAAGCTCTACGATACGGGGCGGTTTGGCCTGGGCTGTTTGCTCGCTCGCCGGCTGATCGAGGAGGGGGCGCGGTTCATCGAAGTGTCGACCGAATACGTTCCCTTCCTGGGTTGGGACACGCACGACAACGGCCACACGCGGACCGCCGATCTCAAGCGGATGATCGACGCGCCGATTGCCCAGTTGGTCCGCGATCTTGAATCCCGGGGGATGCTCGATCGCACGCTGATCGTGCTGGCCAGCGAGTTCAGCCGCGACGTGATGATGGAAGGCAAGCCCGACAAACCGGTGCCCGACCAGGTTGCGCAGCCGGACAAGATGACGGAGCTCAAGCACTACGGCATGCACCGTCACTTCACCGGAGCGGGGTCCGTGCTGCTCTTCGGCGGCGGTGCCAAGCGAGGGTTCCTCTTTGGTAAGACGGCCGACGAACGCCCCTGCACATCGTTGACACGCAAGGTCACGGTGAGCGATCTGCACGCCACGATTTTCCGCACGGTGGGCATTTCACCGCGCTACGGCGTCGAGATCGAGGAACGGCCGTTTTACCTCACGAAAGACGGCAAAGGGCAGGCGGTGCGCGAAGTGCTGCGAAGTTAGCTCGGCGAATCGCACACGGTCAGGCCGCTGTGCTCACGCAAATCCCGACACCGCGTGCGGCATGTAGGGTTCTTCGAGCCGGCCGATTTCCTCGGTCGAGAGCTTGAGCGCGAGCGCGGCGATCGCGTCGTCCAAGTGCTGCTGCTTGGTCGCCCCGATGATTGGTGAAGTGACGTAAGGCTTGCTGAGCATCCACGCCAGTGCGATCTGCGCGCGGGGTACCTTGCGGGCCGCGGCAATCTCGCCCACCCGATCGATCACCTGCCGATCCGAATCGACCGACTTGGTATAGAGCGTTTTGCCGAACTCGTCTTTACCGGCCCGGTCGCTGGCAGATTGCTCTTCCCATGGGCGGGCCAGCCGGCCGCGGGCCAGCGGGCTCCAGGGAATCACGCCGATGTGCTCGCTCGCGCACAGGCCCATCATCTCCCGCTCTTCCTCGCGGTAGATCAGGTTGTAGTGGTTCTGCATCGAGATGAATCGGGTCCAGCCATTGAGATCGGCCAGATACAGGGCCTTGCAGAACTGCCAGGCGTGCATCGACGAGGCGCCGATGTAGCGTGCCTTGCCCGCTTTGACGACGTCGTGCAGGGCCTCGAGCGTTTCTTCGATCGGCGTTTCATGGTCGAAGCGATGGATCTGGTAGAGGTCGACATAGTCCATGCCCAGCCGTTTGAGGCTGGCGTCCACCTCGGTAAGGATGGCTTTGCGCGACAGACCACGACCGTTGGGCCCCGGCCGCATCCGTCCGTGGACTTTTGTCGCCACCACGATTTCCTCGCGCTTGGCGAAATCACGGAGCGCGCGGCCGGTGATTTCTTCGCACGTGCCGTCGGAGTAGACGTTGGCAGTGTCGAAGAAATTGATTCCCAGCTCGAGGGCTTTTTGGAAAAACGGCCGGCTCGCTTCTTCCGGCAACGTCCAGGGATGCGGACCCCGTTCGGGCACGCCATAGCTCATGCAGCCCAGACAGATGCGGGAAACTTTGAGGCCGGTTTTTCCCAAGCTCACGTAGTCCATCGGTTACTTCCTCAGGATGAATCGCGAAGACAGGAGCGATTAACGCGCGGCACTGACGGCGGCCGTCTGATGGGCGGCCGGCGCGGGGGCCGAGTCACGCGGTTTGAACTTGCCCAACATCGTATAGAGGTTGATCAAAGCGCGGTTCATAACCTGCTCGCCGGCGCCGACCTCCGCGGGCGAAACCGTGGCGTCGCCACCGTAGCCCCCTTCGGAGGCCGCCTCGATCGTGGGAAAATACATGCTGTGCCCGTCGCAATACCCGAAGAAGAACGTGTGCGGCACGTAGGACCGCTGCTTCAGGCGATTGGAGTGATTGCAGAAAAACTCGCCCGACGCGCCGACCAGGGCCACGTCGCCGTTGAGCAGGATCGTGTTGAGCTCAGTCGGCACGCCGTCGCGGAATTCCTCGACAAAGTTCCGCATGATCTCCGGGAAAAAGGCCCGCGAATAGGCGAGCAGCACGATTGGGCTGGTAAAGTCGGTTCGCGAGTGGAAGAGAAAGTCGTCGACTTTACCTTGAATCCGCGGGTGCGCGGGCACTGTCGAGTGAGCCGACTTGGCCAACTCGACCACGACATCGCCGAGGTGCTCGCCGAACGCCTGCGGCCCGTGGTGCGCGCCGGCGTTTACGCTCATGTCGCCGGCCGCCCCCTGCATGAACAGGCAGTTGGTCTTGAGCAAATCCTCCACGCGCCGCTGCATAAAGCCGGGATAGTCGGCCGAGTATTTCATGATCTTGGTGTCGGTCATCACGGCGTGCGCGGCGAAATTAACGAGCACGGCGATCGGCTTGCCGGCCGCGTCGTCGAACCGCAGCACGGCCAGCATCGGGTCGGTGGGCTTCGGCGTGTGCTTGGTGTGGCGATTGCGGTTGAGGTCGACGTCCCGCGTCGCGATTCCCAGGCGGCACGGCATGGCGTTCCGGTCAGCCGCCAGGATCGCCTCGATGATCAGGTCGGGGAGTTTTTTGCTGTAGGCGACCGCCTTGTCGAACTTGCCTTTGCCGAAGCCGGGACGGTCCGTGAGTTCGATCACCGGTCCATGATGCGTATGGCTTCCGCTGATCAGCACATTGTCGATCTTGGCCTTTTCGGCGATCGCGCGGCGGATTTTCTCCATCATCGGCGCGGTCGGGCCGCGACCGAGATCCAAGCCGACGAGTGCGAGTTTGGAATCGCCCGCGCGGATCACCACGGCCTTGGCCCACAACGTGTCGAGCGCGCCTGCTGAAAGGGCGTCGTGCCGGGCACCATAGCCCCACATCGGCAAGCCGGGGGGCGGCGTGATATCGCTCTTGCCGAAGCCGGCCGTGAACTGATCGGTCGCCGGCTGATCAGCGGCGGGCGAGGTCCGGAGCGGGACTGCGAGCGCCAGCGTGCAGGCAAAAACACAGCAGAGTGCCCTAGGCGAACGTCGTAGTATCATCGGTGAATTTGCCTCTGAACGTGAGGAGTGCAACGCGGCCGGATCGCGGCGTAGAATGACTGCCGGTTCGTTGATCGTCCTGCATCGGACCAAAGAACGCAAGCGCGGCGGGCACTCCGCTCAAGCGGCAATTCGGCGAAGAATTCAGCACAGACACGGCTGGCTCATTCGCGAGCGTGGGATGTCGAACGCCACCGAAGAGACCCTGCATTGCATGGAAATCCTGGGGGGCAATCGCGCGGCCCGACGGTTCGTGCACGCGCCCGGCGTCGATGTTTGGATCGACAGCCGCCCTTTGGACGCGGGCGCCGGCGGCGGCGACGTGCATTATGTGTCGACCTGTGGCGGCGGACAGGTGACACGATTGGCTCTGGCGGATGTTGCCGGCCACGGCGGATCGGTCGACAGCCTGGCGGTCTTCTTGCGCAAGTTGATGCGCAAATACATCAACACGCTCAATCAAACCCGATTCGCCCAGGCTCTCAACAAAGAATTCGCGGTCGCGGTTGAGTCCGGCCGCTTTGCGACCGCCCTCTTACTCACCTACTTTACGCCGACCGGCCATTTGATTGTGTGCAACGCAGGGCACGGGCGGCCGCTCCGCTACTCAGCCAGGCGGGACGCGTGGGAATCGCTCGACCTGGACAAAGCCGGCGATTGTTCCTCGGTCAAGACGTCGAAGGTCCGCTACCACTTCGAGCGAGTTGCCAACCTGCCGTTGGGCGTACTCGATCCGATCGAATACGAGCAGTTTGCAATCGACTTCGAAGGGGGTGACCTCGTGTTGCTCTACACGGACGCCGTCGTCGAGGGTGAGGACGCCGAAGGACGCCAGCTCGGCGAAAGCGGCCTGCTGGCGCTCTTGGCGGAAGTGGGCTCAGTCGACATTCAGGACCTGGGCGAGCGCTTGCTCGAGGCACTGGCGGCACGCCGAGGTGCGCGGCTCCCGGCGGACGACCAGACGTTGATCCTCCTCAAGCGGACGGACGCCCCGGCCCCTGGACTGGCTGTCATGCGGACAGTCAGCACGGTGGCCAAGATGTTGGGGCTGCGCCGCGACTGACAAAAGCACTCCGACGTTGTCGCTTCACTTCGACTCGGCGTCGGGAAGCACTTCGACAAGCTGGTTTAGCCGGGTGACTTTGAGCACATCCCGCACGTGCTCGGAGGCGTTTTGAATCTGGATGTCGACGTTCGCCTTGCGAATCGAGACCAGCAGCCCCAGGATGCCGCTGGCGAGAAAGGGAATTCCTTCGATGTCGAAGCGCACCACAATGCAGCCGGCCTTCGTCAGGATCGTCACAAGCTCGTCGCGGCACTGCTCGAAGCGCTCGAAATCGGTAACACCTTCAGGATTGACGCGGACGAGAGTCAACCGACCCGTCTCGCGGACCTGAAACACGTCTGAAATCCGGCTCATGGTTGCCTCGCGAATTCGGGATTCGGTCGTTGCTCGAGGGTTTCCAGCGCCTCGTGAGAGTGGCGGCAGAGCAGGCCGTTGCGGCCGCCGCGTTTGACGGTAAACATCAGCGCGTCGGCTCCGGCCAATAGCTGGTCGGCGGTGGCGCTCGGTCCGGGGTTCGGTTCGGCCCAGAGACCGATGCTGAAGGTCATCGGGCCGCCGCGCTCGCTCATCCGCGATTCGAGCCGGGCTTTCGCTCCTTCCAACAACACCCGGGCGGAGGGCAGCGGAACGCCCGGCAGCAAAATGCCGAACGCATCACCCCAGAGTCGGGCGACGGTTCCGTTCGGAGTGAGCTGTTTCCGCAAGATATCGGCCACCTCGATCAGGATCTCGTCGCCGACCTGGTGGCCGAAGCGCTCGTTGACGCGCTTGAAATCATCGCAATCCAGTACTGCCAGGGCGACGGGGCGGCCGGACCGGGCGCAATCACGAAGGGCTCGTTGCGTGACCCGCGCGAAATAGGCGCGGCTACCCGCGCCGGTCAGCGCGTCCCGATCGGCTAGCTCGCGCGCCCGCACCACCAGCGCCACAATCTCCCACCCAAAGACGACCAGGCAGAACAGGCTGTACCAGACGGCCTTCGCGGGCGAGAACCACCAATAGACAGTCAGCACGAAAGAAGCCGCGACGATGTCGATGAGCAACACCGTCGCGGCGTGGTCTGCCAGCCCAGTCCGGGCGCGCTTCAGGATCGCGGCGGCGTACATCGGTCTGTTCCGGTGAAATCCGTCCGATCCGTTCGATGTCCGGCCTACGCGTATTCGCGGTGCTTGTTCATGCCGGGCATCGGGACCGGGTACTTGCCGTCCGCACCAGCTTGGAGCGGTGCCGACGAACCGCGAGTCAGGTGCTCCAGATCGGGCGCGAATTCGTGGTCGCTGTCCAGAATCTCGTCGTAGGTGACTTTCCGACCGATGTGGCACGACATGCGCCCCATCGCCGTGACCAGGCTCGCCTGCGCTCCGCGTTCGACTTCGTTGTACGGGCGATCCTGCCGAATGGCGTCGACCAGGTCGTCCCATTCGAGCTGGTACGGGTTCGGCTCGTGCTTGTCATAGTGCCAGTTCATATCGGCCGAAACAAGGTTTTGTCCCTTGTAAGTGCGACAGCGCGCCGGGCTGTGGCCGTCGCGGGAAATCTGGGCTGAGCCCTTCGTGCCATGGGCGTAGCTGGCGAACTCGCCGTCTGTCCCCAGCATGTAACGGCCGTCGAGCATCAGCTTGGCGCCGTCGGGGAACGTGTATTCGACGGAGTAGACGTCGAAGTTCTGGTCGACGGCATCCAGGCGGTAATGCCGGCCGCCGTAACCCTTGGCGGAAACCGGGAAGGAGTCCTTCATCCAACAGCACTCGTCGATGTTGTGGATCAGGAAGTCGCTATAGAGGCCGCCGCTGGCCCACAGGAAGGCGTGGAACTTGCGGATTTGATAATCGAGCTCGCTCATATCGGCCGGGTGCGGCTGCACGAACGAATCGTAATTCCCCTGGTGCACGCGGTAAGCCCGCATGAGCACGATGTCGCCGATCTTGCCGTCGCGGATCCGATCGTGCAGCTCCTTCCGCGCGACGCAGTGGCGGCACATCAGGCCGACACCGACCTTGAGGTTCTTCTTCACGGACTTTTCGCCGAGGGCCAGCATTCTTTTGCCCGTGGGGCCGTCGACGCAGTCCGGCTTCTCCATGAAGACGTTGAGCCCCTTCTCGATTGCGTAAGTGAAATGGACCCAGCGAAACGCGGGAGGCGTCGCCAGAATCACAACGTCGCCCGGCTTGAGGCAGTCCATCGCCTTCTTGTAGGCGTCGAAGCCGACGAACTGCCGCTCCTTCGGGACGTCCACCTGCGAGGTGAATTTGTGCTTGATGCTGGGCAGGCTCTGGTTGAGGCGGTCCTCGAAGACGTCGGCCACTGCTACGAGCTTGATCGGCCCGTTCTTCACACCCAGTGCGTCAGAGGCCGCGCCCGTGCCCCGTCCGCCGCAGCCGACGAGCGCCAGGCGGATGGTGCTGTCCTGAGCCGCGAAGGCACGGGGGTTGATAGCGGCTGTGGCGAGGGCGGTAGCGGCGGCCACGCGGCCCGTAGTTTGAAGAAGTTCGCGGCGCGACACGGCTTCTTGGAATTCGCTCACGGATAATTCTCCGTTCGGTGGGAAGGATCGAATGGGGCGAGCTGGAATCGGAAACGCGGCACTCGGACGGTCGAGTAGCTTGGCTCTAGGTGGGACGGCGGCCCGAATCCGTCGGGAACGCACGTCCTGAGTTTAACGCAGCCCGGGTGCGAATTGCAAAACAGGCGACGACGGGCACTAGCGGCGGCAAGCGGTCAGTCTCGACCGCAATTCGACGTTCAGGCAATCTCGAACGGCAGACCCTCGCGCAGACTGCGGACGGCCAGGAGCGATGCCAGCGTCGTCGCGCGGATTTCGTCCCAGGGAATCGGGGGCGGGCCGCCTTCACAGAGCGCCTCGGCAAAGGCCGCAATCTCGGCCGCATGTCCCTTATCCTGTCCACTCAGCTTGCGGCGGTGTGTGCGCCCGTTCTTGCACGTGGTGACCGTCCGAAAGTCGTCGATAACGGCAATCCGGCCGCCGCCGATGACTTCGACCCGCTCCTTGGGAAACGCCTTGTCACCGCCGGCGAGATAGCCGACGCTCGAAACGCTGCCATTGGCGTGGCGGAGTGTGATGAAACATTGATCGTCGGTAATCTCCGCCGCATGCCGCGAGCCGACCGACTCGGCAAACACCCGGACCGGGGGCGAGCCGACCAGGAATGTGGCGAGATCAATGGCGTGGCATGCCTCACCGATGATGCGGCCCCCCCCTTCGATCTCGTCCTGCACCCAGTGATCCACGGGAATCTGCCCCGCGTTGAAGCGCACCGAGACTGTCAGCGGGGCGGAAACCGAGGCGAAGAAATCGCGCGTCAACCGCGCCGCGGCGGAAAACCGCCGGTTGAACCCCACCATCACCAACGGTGGGATTTCGCCGCTGCGTTGGCGGGCTTGCTCGATTTCGCTTAATTCCTCGACCGTGAGGCACAATGGCTTTTCGACGAACACCGCTTTGCCCGCGTCCAGTGCCCGCACCACTTGCCGCGCGTGCAAGTCATGCCGCGTGACCGAAACGACGGCATCGATGGCCGGGTTGTCGAAGACCGCGTCCTCATCGGTCGTCGCCTGTTCAAACTCGAGGTTGCGCCCGGTGGCGACCGCCGACAGGCCGCCCGCCGTGCAGAGAGTGGCCAGTTGCAGGCGGCCGCAATCGCGGAGCGCCGGGAGCAACACGAGCCGCGCGAAGTTGCCGGCTCCCAACACGCCGACAGCCGGCCGCTCGGATCGCTTCGTCGGGGCTAGGCGCACGCTCCGCGCGAGTGGCGATTCGGGTTGCTCTTGCTGATACTTCAACAACACGCCGAGGTAGGGCTGCCCGGTGCCTTGGATCAGCTCATACGCGGCCGAGGCGTTTTCGATGGCAAAGCGGTGCGTGATTAGCGGCCGCACGTCGAGCTTGCCGCGGCCCATCAGGTCGAGCACGGCTTGAATGTTTCGTTGCTCGGTCCAGCGGACGTATGGGGCCGGATAGTCGTGTCCGCGGTCTTCGTAGTTGGGATCGTAGCGTCCGGGGCCGTACGAACAGGAAACGACGAACTCGGCCTCTTTGAAATAAAACGGCCGGCGATCGAGCTCCAGGCCGACGACGCCGACGAGAACGACTCGTCCTTTCTTGCGGACCGCCGCCGCCGCCAGGTCGATCGGCGCGTTGGAAGAAGTGGATGCGGTGATCAAAACGGCGTCGACGCCCAAGCCACCGGTCGCCGCCTCGATCTGGGCGGCGCGGAAATCGGCTCGCGCTCGTTCGGCCCCCATTTTGAGGGCCAGCTCGCACTTGGCCAAATCGGGATCGGTGCCGATCACCCGACAACCGGCTGCCGCGAGCAGCGAGACGGCGATCTGGCCGATTAGCCCCAAGCCGATGACGAGCACAGTTTCGCCCAACTCGGAGTGGGCCAAACGCACTCCCTGAAGGGCGATCGCTCCAAGCACGGCAAAGGCCGCCTGGTCGAAGTCGACTTCTTCTGGAATCGTCGCGCATAAATGCTTGCCGACCGAAACGATGTCCGCATGCGGGCCGTTCGAGGCGACGCGGTCCCCCGGCTTGATGTTTTGCACGCCGGCTCCGCAGGCCAAGACGACGCCTGCCGAGCTGTAACCCATCGGCATGGGAGTATCGAGACGTTCGCGCACCTGGCGGAGCGTCGTCAGCACGCCTTCGTTGCGGCACTTCTCCAACACACGGCGAACGAGATCGGGTCGTTGGCGGGCTTTGCCGAGGAGCGATTTTTTCGCCAGGTCGATCGCCATCCGCTCGGTGCCTGCCGAGATCACGGAAGCGACGTTGGCGATCAGCACTTCCCCCGGCTGCGCGAGGGGGGCCGGTATTTCGGCGACGACCAGCTTTCCGCTGCGGACGTCCTGAATGACTTGATGCACGTCGTGTGCCTGGCGGAGCGGCTCAACGAGCGAGCAGCGGTGTGATTCGCACCAAAGCTCGCCCCCCGCCGCGGGCACTCCGTTTGACCGAGCGGGCCCCAGGTCAATCGATTGAACCGCCACCTTTATATGAGATCGAGCCCGTTTCGGGAATCAAAACGTCGTCTGACCGCCGGACCGATTCGACGGCGGGAGTCAGAATTCGAGTTCCGGATCACGCACGGCCGTGTGGCCAATTTGGGACGCCACACGTTTGTCATTTCTCAGACAACGAGCTCCGGCTCAAATCGGGCGATCCATTCATTGCCCGAAGATCGGCGGAAAAACTTTCCCAGAGCTCCCAGGCTGACTGCCAAACGAACAATCACGACCTAAGTGCGAATATTGCACTGGTTTGCAACTACGCCCCACGTCCATTTCGACTCAATCGACATTAGCGGTTTTGCCGATCGTACTCACAGCACCGCTCGGGGTGACTTTGCCGGCAGCGCCCGCTGGCAATGGGGGTAGTTTGAGCGGTTCTTGCAGGCAGATGCCAAAACAAATCTGTGCTGGGTGGGGTGATTATGCGGCTGGGTGCGCGACAAAACCGATATCTCGCGGGCGCGTGGAAACTGTGCAGCGTACTGGGTGCGATCGCGGCAGTCGCGGTCTCGACGAGTTCCGTAAGAGCTCAATCCGGCAGTAGTAGTCCGGCTCTGTCGGAGGCGCCTGCATTCGTCGACCTGACGGATGGTGCGACGTCGGCGGCACTCCCCGCTCCAATTTCAACGGCAGCCGGAACCGCCGTGCCCGCTCCAGCCGCCGCCGCGCCAGCCGATCCAGCCAATCTCGAACTTCGAGTCCGCGAACTCGAAGACGTCATTCGGCAGATGCAGGCGCAACAATCGCCGAACATCGCGGTCCCTGCGTCGGCGACAGCCCAGGATCCGCTTGCTCCTCCCGACAGTGCCTTGCCTCCCGAACCTGCGCCGGCGTTCAACCCGATCGGCAGTGAGGGGCAGGCGAACCAAATCATTTCGCAGTCTCTGGGTCCGGGCGGATTCGCCGGCTGGCGAGACAACGGAATTTACATCGAGTCGGGCGATAAGAATTTTCTCTTTCGCATCACCGGCCAGATTCAGGAAGACTACCGGGAGTTTCTGCGGACCAAGGACCGCACGGATATCGACACCTTCCTGCTGCGGCGGGCCCGTTTCGGTCTCGAGGCCACGCTCTACAAGTATTACGAGTTCCGCTTTCTCCCCGACTTCGGTCAGAACTCTCCGATCATTCAGGACGCCTATTTGAACGTCCATTACTGCGATGAGCTTCAGTTCGAGATCGGCCGCTTCAAGCAGCCGATCAGCTACGAACAGCTGATTCAGGACCGGTACGTGCCGACGCTGGAACGCTCACTGATTGACCAGCTCGTCCCCGCGCGTGATCTCGGCGCCATGGTCCACGGTGAGAATATGTTCGCCAACCGGTTCGACTACGCCGCGTCGATCTCGAACGGCGAGATCAACGGCGACAACACCGACCTCAACAACCATAAGGATTTCGATGCCCGCATTTCCGCGCGTCCGCTCAACGATCCGGACAATTACGAATGGCTGCGGTATTTTGGCATCGGCGTGTCGGGTGGCTTCGGCATCGAGCAGGAGCCGATCAATCCGTCGACCTTGCGGACGCCGGACACCGTTCCGTTCCTGGTCTACAACTCGACGGTGCGGGCGAACGGCTTGCGGACGCGGCTCTGCCCGGAGCTAACGTACTTTTACGGTCCGTTTGGCTTCCTGGCACAGTACTACGACGAGCACCAGGACATGAGTCCGGTTGCCAGCGGTCACGGCTCAGGGATCGTCGAGGACGTGCCCATGACCGGCTACGTCTTTCTGGGGACGGCCTTCCTGACGGGCGAAACTCGCACCACGTACAGCCAGCAGATCGCTCCTCTGCGCAACTTCGATCCGCGACATCCCATTTCTTGCCCGGGCGCTTGGGAGTTGGTCGGCCGCGTCTCGCATTTGGATGTCGGCGACATCATCTACTCGAAAGGGCTTGCCGACCTGGCCAATCCGGCGACGACGGCCAACGTGGCGACCGAATACACGATCGGCTTCAACTGGTATTTCAACGCCTTCGTCCGCATGCAGTTCAACTACGAACACGACATGTTCAATCGCTCGGTGCTCTTAGGCAGCTCGACAGCGGCCAACGAGCTGCGGAGCCAGGACAGCCTGTTCACGCGGTTCCAGGTGATCTTCTAGAACGACGCCAGCTTTGCGATTGCCCGACGAGCGCGCTCTTATCAGCCCTCTCGTCGCGCGATGGTCGGGGCCGCGTTGGCCGCCGTCTCGCCGTCGCTTCGCGTTCCGCGGCCCTCGAAGTAGCCGCTAAGCACGCGGACGCGGTACGCCTGATAGCCACAAACCAAGCCGATCACCGCCAGTGCCGCAGTGTACAAGAGCGTGTATTGGGGTTTGACCACCGGATCGCGGCCGACGAGGACGAGCATGCCGTAGGCCATCAGGCAGGCGACGGTCATGAAGGTGACCAGCCGCACGCGGAAGAAGAGCCCGGACGCCACGATCAAGAGCGGATAACCGATCAAGAGCGGACCGAGCGGATCGTCCGCGATATAGAGCATCACCGTCAGCAGGTAGGCGTCCGCGAAGGCCCACAAGTAGCGGGGTCCATTTTTCTCGCCGCTGCGCCGCAGCAAGAACTGACACATGAGCGCGACGCCAGCCCAGGCACCGAACAAGAACATCACCACGAGGTGATAGGGCAGGTCGTAGCCGCTGATCATGTACTTGATCTGCACGATCAGGGCGCAGACGAGGATTGCCCCCAGATGCATCGCCAGCGTCGGTTCGCGCCGCGCCCAACGGAGCACCCGATGGACGACGCCCGCCGGCGTCACATCGAGCGGCTCGCCGCGGAGAAAATGCTCGAGGTCCGCGACAAGCGCAGCAGCTGACGGGTAACGGCGGCGCGGATCCTTTTCCAGGCACCGCAGGCAGACCAGCTCGAGCGCGATGGGAATGTGGCGGTTGAGTTGTCGCGGCCGCGGCGGCTCGCCTTCGATCACTTCGAGCAGCGTGTCGATCGGGCTGGCATTCTGAAAGGGCGGCCGCCCGGTTAGCAACTCGAAAAGGATCGCTCCCAGGCTATAAATGTCGCTCAGCGGTGAGTGGGCGGGCGCGTGACCTGTCGCCTGCTCGGGAGACATGTAGCCGATCGTCCCCACGATCAGGCCGGACTGAGTGTGCACGGAGTTGCCGCCCAAGGTTTTGGCCAGCCCGAAATCGGTGACGTAGGGCGTGCCGTCGGGGGCCAGCAAAATGTTCGATGGCTTGAGATCCCGGTGGATCATGTGGTGCTCGTGCAGGTACTGCACCGCCCGCGCGACGGCCGCCACGCATTCCGCGGCCCGCCCCGGGTCGAACGGCCCGCCCGCCAGCTCCTGGGCCAGCGAGCGGCCTTCGATGAAATCCATCGCGAAGAAATGCTGGCCGTGCACCTCTCCCGCTTCGTGGATGCCGACGATGTTCGGATGTCGCAGGCTGCCGGCGGCGCGAGCTTCGGCGTAAAAGCGGCGGACGTCGTCCGGGGAAGCGAGCCGACTCGAAAGAATCATCTTGAGCGCGACGGAGCGATCGAGGTCGGTTTGATGGGCCCGATAGACAACGCCCATTCCGCCTCGGCCGATTTCTTCGAGCAATTGGTATTTGCCGAACGGCTGCGGAGTCATTTCCGTAACGGCGGGCACACGTTCGGATGAGGCGGCGTCCACCGCCGTGCGGTCGGGCGCCAGCCGATCCAGCAGTTCCAGGTACCGCATCCACTTGGCCAAGGCCGGATTGCCGTCGATCATCACGCTCCGCGAAAGCAGATCGCCCTGATGCAGCGAGCTCATGTAGTGCTCGAGCATGGCGAAGAGCGCGGCATCGTCCGGCGATAACGCTTCGTCGGGCGCGGGATCGGAGACGGGTTCGCGTGTCATGGCTCGAGGCTTTCGTGCAGCTTCTTCAAGGCCCGCATCCACAACATTTGCACAGCCGGGCGCGAGCGTCCCATCCGCTCGGCAATTTCGTCGAACGGCAGCCGTTCCAGGTTGCGGAGGATGATGACCTCCTGATAGTCGGGTGGCAGCTGGCCGACGGCGCGGGAGATTTCCATCTGCTCTTCTGAGCGGAGCACAATCTGGCTGGGGGTTTGGCCGGGGTCGCTGGGATCGCGCGTCGGCCCGCTGGAGTCGTTGTTGCGGGGCGCATCGAGCGAAACCTCGCGGCCGGCCTTGCGCCGCTGGGCCATTCCGTAGCGACGGACGAAGTCGGCCGCATTGTGGTGCACGATCTGCTTGAGCCAGGCGAGCCATTCGCCGTCGGTCGTGCCGCGGAATTGATCGAGCGCGCGATGCGCTTCCAGCAGCGATTGCTGCACGAGGTCGGAGTGATCGACCTTGGCCTGGAGCCAGCTGCCGACTTGCGCCCGGGCGATCAAGCTGACGTAGGCCCGGCAGTGCTCGAACAGCTCGTTGCGGGCATCACGGTCGCCTTGGCGGGCCCGCTCCAAGAGGGGAACGAGCGGATCGACGGGAAAGGCGTCGGAATCGTTCGTGCTGGTCTGATTCATGAGCACCGATTCCGGCCACCTAGGTCGCGGGCACCGCCAGCAAGGACTCGCCCGCGCTCGTCAGGAGTGGCGCTGATTGGATTTGTAGCGATCGCTGGCCTTGCGCAGAGTTTCACGCTCCTGTTCGGTGAGGCTGGCTTCGCCCTGAGCGTGGATCTTATCGAGGATCGCGTCAACCTTGACGTCGAAGCTCTGCGGGGCCTCTTCCGGCGGCTGATAAACCTTGACGTGGCGTGGGCCGTTCCAGGTCCGCCGGCTCCACGTCCGTAGGTTGAAAACCGACGGGAGATTGCTGCCCAAGCTCGTGATCCGCCAGCCGAAGCGGTAGTAGAGGAAGCCGAACGCCAGGCCGCCCAAATGGGCCACGTGGGCCACGCCGTCGGCGTTTCCGCCGCCACTGAACGACTGCAGCACAGGGACGAGATCGATCACCAGGTAGGCCAAAACGACAAACCGAATCTGTACGCGCAGCAGGAAGAACAGGTAGATCTCATCGCGCGGAAAAAAGATCGCGTAGAGGGCCATGATGGCCATCACCGCGCCCGACGCGCCGACCATCGGCGTCGGATCTTGCTGGAGCCAGGCCAATCCCAAAAACGCCAGGCCGCCGGCGAATGCGGCCGTGAGGTAGAACGAGACGAACTCGCGCGTGCCGTACATCCGCTCCAGCGTGGGGCCCCACCACCAGACGAAGAGCATGTTGAACAACAGGTGCCAGATGAACTCCTGGCCCTCAGATGCGTGGCAGAAGGCATACGTCACCACCCGCCAGATCTCGCCGTGCAAGACACGCTCGGGCTTGAGGGACAGCACCTCGGTGACAGTGCTCACGTGCTGGCGGTAGGCCGTGTCGCCGCGGACGACCAGCACCGTGTGCGTGGTGATGACCTGGAGCACGAAGACCGCCACCGTGGCGATGATGATCCATTTACAGCCGGGCGTTCCGAACGATCCCGACGACGGCGAAAAGCCGCGGCGGTCGTCACGCAAATAATCGCGGCTGTAGATTCCCATGCGAGACCTTTGGATCGTCGAACGGCTCAAAGCGACCGAACGCGGGGTTCGGTCGATCGCGCTAATTCAGCACCGTTCGGCCTACGATGGTACGGCTTTCCCGATTTGGGGAATAGTCCGACCGGAGGGCCCTCGCGAGCGACAGTGAGCCGCGTCATCCCTCGTCTCCCCCGCAATGCGCGCCAGGGCCGAGGGACGAATTGGTTGTTGCAACGACGGCCCGACTGGGGGCGACAGCCAGACCGGAGGTCGCGGCCGTTTATTTGCTCGCGCCCGCTTCGGCCTGTTCCTTCGGCGGCTGGCCGGGCAAGGAGGACGCAAGGTTGTTATTCACCTGAATCAGTCCCGTGACGCGGGTCTTGGCGTCACTGATTTTGCGTCGCAGTTCGTCGACCCGCATGAGCGAGGCATTGCGATCGTCATCGGCCTTGTTGATTTCTGCCACCAGGCCCGTCGTAATCCCCGCGCCGCCGCCGAGCAGCTCGGCCATCCGTGTATCGCGCTGGTCGCGGGCGGCGGTCACTAACTCGCCCTGCGTGGCCAGGTTCTTTTCCTGTTTCTTCAAAAGCTCGTCGCGATTGACCAGCTCGGTCTGCAAGGCGGCGATTCGCGAAACAAAGGCTGAGGGAATCGTCGTGCGGAGCCGGAAATTCGCCCCAGCGCTCCAGGCGGGAACGTCCGCGGCCCGGACGGGGAAGGTTGCCTTCAGAGCCGCTTCGTTGGCGGCAACTTCGGTCGCGTTGAAGGAGCCCATGTAGGTCGAGGTGCCGTTGTCGAGCATGAAGGAGTAGAACTCGGTGTTCGGTTGGATGCCGAGCGTCTTGCCGCCGTTGGCGACGATGGCGCTGTTTTGCGCGTCAAAGACCCCTTTAACCGTGTAGTAGCGGTCCCAGCGCAACATCTCGCGTTCGAGGTTGGCGCGGGCTTCCTCGAAATCAGCGCGGGCCGTTTCGAGCTTCTTGGCCGCGTCTTCGTCGTGCAGCTTGGCTCTCTGCACCTGGTCCATCCACTGCCCACGGGTGTTGACGAGCCGCGCCGCGATGATGAATCCGAACGCCGCCGAAACCGCGAGCAACACAATCAGGATCTTGCCGACAATGTGCATCGAATCGTTCCCTTTCAGAGAGCACCTTTATCATAGGCCCGTTTTCACGGCACGGTCAATAAGCTGGTCGGCTGCGGGCTGTTAGGCGGCTCGAGCTCGGGTCGGGGCCGTTTCGGGGCATCCGACTGCCCGGGCGGGGCGATTGGCACCCGCAGAATCGGCGTAATCGATTCGCCCGTCCGGTCGCGGTCGCTACAATGGCGTCCCGGATGGGGCGTCCCAACTCATGGAGACCGCCGTTTTTCAGGACCGCGCGGAGTCGCGAATGATGCCTTTGCCCGTCAAGAAATTTCCCCGCGAGAAGCTCAAGCCGGGGGAGTGTCTCTGCAGCTACTGCACGGCCAAATGTTGCCGGTATTTCGCCCTTCCGATCGAGGAGCCGACCACCTGGAAGGAATTCGACTACCTGCGCTGGTTCATGATGCACGGCCGGGTGTCGCTTTTCGTCGAAGAGAAGGTCTGGTACCTGATGGTCCACGCAGACTGTCAGCATCTCTTGCCTGATAATCGCTGCGGCACGTACGACACACGGCCGCAGGTCTGTCGCGAGTACTCGATCACCAACTGTGAATATGAAGACGACGCGGTCTACGAAAAGTTCTTCGAGACGCCGGAGCAGATCTGGGAATATGCCGAAGCCGTGATGCCGCCGCGGCGCAAACGCCGCCGCGCAGGTACGCCGCCGATTTCCCTGCCGGTGCTCACGAGCGTCGGCTGAAAAATCTTCGACAAATCGCCGACGAGCCGACACGCACACGAGCCAGTTCGCAAAGGAGGCACTGACCGACTCATGTCGAAGCCCGTGATCAAGCCGCAAACGCTCAAGGGATTCCGCGACTATCTTCCGGGGCCGATGATGGCCCGCGAGCACCTGATCGATACGGCCCGCCGGGTCTATCGCGGGTTCGGCTTTTCGCCCATCGACACGCCGGCGCTCGAATACAGCGAAATCCTCCTGGGCAAAGGAGGCGACGAGACCGACAAGCAGCTCTTTCGCTTCACTGATGCCGGCGAACGCGACGTGGCCATGCGGTTCGACCTCACGGTCCCACTGGCACGTTTCGCCGCCCAGCACCTGCAGGAGATCGGCACGCCCTTCAAGCGCTACCACATCGCCACCGTTTGGCGAGCGGAAAAGCCGCAGAAAGGCCGCTTTCGCGAGTTCATCCAGTGCGACTTCGACACGCTGGGGACCGATTCGAACATTGCCGACGCCGAGACGCTGCTCGTGATCCACGACTTGATGGAACGGCTCGGCTTCACGAAGTTCACGATCCGCATCAACAACCGGCTCGTTTTAAACGGCCTGCTCGAGCACCTGGGTCTCACCGGCCAGACCGTCGGCGTGCTGCGGACGCTCGACAAGCTGCCCAAGATCGGGCGCGACGCAGTCATCGCCGAAATGACTGAAAAAGTCGGCACGACGGCCGCCCAGGCGGACTCGGTGCTGAAAATGACCGAGCTCTCGGGCTCGTCGGCGGAGATCCTGACGCAAGTCGAAACCCTGCTCGCGGGGAACGAGCAAGGGCTGACGGGTGTCGGCCGGCTCCGCGAATTGTTCACCTGGTCCGAGGCCGCCGGCGTTCCCCAAGAGCGGATTTCGCTCGACCTGTCGATCGCCCGCGGCCTCGACTACTACACGGGCACGATTTACGAGACCTTCTTGAATGATCTGCCCGGCATCGGCAGCGTTTGCTCGGGCGGTCGTTACGACAACCTGGCTGGCCTGTTCACGAGCCAAAAGCTGCCGGGCGTCGGTGCGAGCCTGGGCTTGGATCGTTTGCTGGCGGCGATGGAAGAGATGGGCATGCTGGCCGCCGCGTCGACGCCGGCCCCGGTCCTGATCCTGCTCTTTGACGCCGGGCACACGGGCGATTACTTGCGGATCGCTCGTAAGCTGCGGGCTGAGGGGATCGACACCGAAGTCTTCTGCGATGCCCGCAATATCGGCAAACAACTGAGCTACGCCAGTCGCAAAGGCTTCAAAGCAGCCGTCATTGCCGGCCAGACCGAGTTCGCACAAGGCAACTGGCAGGTGAAAGATTTGCAGGCCGGCCAGCAAACAACGGTGACCGAAGCCGATCTTGTGGGCGAGCTGAAACGGATCGTCGCCGGCCGCTGATGGGCTGCCTAATTGCGCGCACGGTACAGCGTAAGCGGGGTTCCTTACCGGCGTCGTAGCGTCGCGTTCCGCATCTCGCGCGTGTCCTCTTTACGTTTGAGCGCCTCGCGCTTGTCGTGCAGCTGGCGGCCCTTGGCGACAGCCACGGTGACTTTCACGATCCCCCGCGAGAAAAAGACCGCCAGCGGCACGAGCGTCAGCCCTTTTTGCGCGGCCGACTCGGCGACTTTCCGCAGCTCTTGCTTGCGAATGAGCAATTTGCGGGTCCGCTTGGGCTCGTGATTCATCACAGTCGCCTGCGGGTATACCGCAATGTCGGCCCCGACCAGCCACAGCTCCCCGTCGCGGATGCGGGCGTAGGCTTCCTCGATCGAGATCTTGCTGTTGCGGATGCTCTTCACTTCGCTGCCGGTGAGCACGATCCCACACTGCAACTCGTCGAGGATGTCGTACTCGTACCGCGCGCGGCGGTTGCGGCAGACCGTCTGCGAGTTTGGGTCGTTTCTTTCCGGCTTCTTCGCGGCCATGCGAGCGGTTTTCCTAAGGGACGGGGAACGTCGCGGAGCGGGGACGTCGTGAGCGGTCAGCTGAGCAGGCTGCGACGTACGACCTCGGCCGCTCTGCCGAAGAAGGGCTCCCATCCGATTTCTGGACGCCCCAGCTTGAGGCAGTTGCGAACGCTGGCCAGCGTGTTGCGGGCCATATGCGGGCAACGGTTGCAGGCGCACGTTTCGCCCGAGGAGGTCATGATTCCCGGCACCGGAATGTATTCGTGCTGTGGGGCGGTCTTCTTCAGCGGGTGGATCATATTGGCTTCGGTCGCGACGAGAAACTTCGTCGGCGTGGCGATCGAGGCGACGTATTTTCGCATCTTCTCGGTCCCGCCGATAACGTCGCTGACTTCCAGGATGTTCTGGGGGCACTCGGGGTGCGCGATGACCACGCAGCCCGGGTTATTCCTCTTGGCCCGCAGCAGGTCCTGCAGGCTGAAGATTTCGTGCACCATGCAGGAGCCGGGCCACAGAATCATTTTGCGGCCGGTGACTTCTTCCAGGTAGCGGCCCAAGTGCTGGTCGGGAACGAACAAGATTTCCTTGTCTTGCGGGATCTGTTCGATCCGTTCGCGAGCGTTGCCGCTGGTCACGATCCAGTCGCACAGGCTCTTCACCGCGGCCGACGTGTTGATATAGGCGACGGTGACGAAATCATGGCCCTCCGCCCGCAGCTTGCGCTGGAACGCTTCCAGCTTGTCGTAGGGGCAACTTTCCGCGAGCGAGCACCCGGCCAGCAGGTCGGGAATCAGCACCTTTTTATCCGGGTTGAGCATCTTGGCCGACTCGGCCATGAAGTGCACGCCGGCAAACACGATCACCGACGAGCGCACGCCGGCTGCGTCGCGACAGAGCTTGAGGCTGTCGCCCGTGAAGTCGGCCACGTCCTGAATCTCGCCGTCGACGTAGTAGTGCGCGAGGATCGTGGCGTCCTTCTCCTTCTTGAGCGATTCGATCTCGTCCATCAGGTCGAGAGGATCTTCGTATCGCTGCGACGCCGTTGCCGTTGCTTCCACCACAGGCAGTTGCATGCTTCACCCGGACTCACTGTCCAAATCTTGCTGGCAAATCTTGCTATTCAAACTCTGCCGAAGTCGCTCACTCGGTCTTCGATCAATTATAGGTCGACAGGTCGACCCTCCGACATGACCGGCGGTGGTCGCGTCGATTTGGCGGCAACGCCTATAATCGCCGGCGGCAAGCTGTTGCGCGAGTTTTCGCGATTGTACAGCGATTGACCCGACGTCGGACAACTCCGGCCCCATGACAGGCCGGAAATCCACGACGGGCCTCGACCCAAACTCCATCGATCGACACATCTCTCCATGTCTGAGCGACTTGACGATCTCCTCGACATCCGCGACGCCGCCGTCTTCGATGTGCCCACGCGGGCGGCCGGGCCTGCGGGGCGGCTGCCCCTCACCGACGAGTTGCTGCTCAACAGCCCCAGTGGCGACCTGTTCGGAATGACGCAAAGTGCCGGGATGGGCTGGAACCCTCAGCAGCTGCTGCGGGATCAGGTGCTGATTGTGAGCACGCAAGGGGGCTTGCGAGCCGAAGACGGACGGCCGATCGCCCTCGGCTATCACACGGGACACTGGGAGGTGGGGCTGCTCGTGAAGGCGGCGGCCGAAGAGCTGGATCGGCTCGAGCGGCTGCCGTTTGCCGCGGCCGTCAGTGATCCGTGCGATGGCCGCTCGCAGGGCACGACCGCGATGATGGACAGTTTGCCGTATCGCAACGATGCGGCCGTCGTGATGAAGCGGCTGATCCGTTCGCTGCCGCTGCGTAAGGGCGTCATCGGCGTCGCCACCTGCGACAAGGGGCTGCCGGCCGCAATGATGGCCCTGGCCGCCCAGCACGATCTGCCGACCGTCATCGTTCCCGGCGGCGTCACGTTGCCCGCCGCCGATGCCGAGGACGCCGGAAAGGTCCAATCGATCGGAGCGCGATTCGCTGAGGGCGACATCACGCTCGAATACGCGGCTGACATGGGCTGTCGCGCTTGCGGTTCGGCCGGCGGCGGCTGCCAGTTCTTGGGGACGGCGGCCACGTCGCAGGTCGTCGCCGAGGCACTCGGCCTCGCCCTGCCCCATACGGCGCTTGCTCCGTCGGGACAGCCGATCTGGCTGGCCGCCGCGCGGCAGGCGGCCCGCGCCGTCGTCGCTCTCGCCGAGAAAAAGCTGGCGACGCGCGACATCCTGACGGCCGACGCACTCGAAAACGCGTTGGCGGTGCATGCGGCCTGCGGCGGGTCAACCAACCTCCTGCTCCACATCCCGGCCATTGCCTTCGAGGCCGGGCTGCGACGGCCCACGGTCGAGGATTGGCACCGGGTCAATCTGAGCGTTCCACGGCTGGTCGACGTCCTACCCAACGGTCCCGTCGGACATCCGACTGTCCGTTTTTTCCTCGCCGGCGGCGTGCCCGAGTTGATGCTGCATCTGCGCTCGCTCGGCTTGCTGCGGCTTGACGCTTTGACGACCGCCGGCGAGCGACTGGGCGACGTGCTCGAGTGGTGGGAGCGGTCCGATCGGCGGCAACGGTTGCGAGAAGTGCTCCGCGAGCGCGACGGAGTTGACCCCGACGACGTGATCCTCCCGCCGCCCCGGGCGAAACAGCGCGGCTTGACCAGCACGGTCACCTTTCCCCGCGGCAACATCGCGCCGGAAGGCTCGGTCATCAAGAGCACAGCCATCGATCCGAGCGTGGTCGACGGCGATGGTATCTACCGCAAGCTTGGGCCGGCACGCGTCTTCACCAGTGAGCGCGAGGCAGTCGCCGCCATTAAGGGGCGATCCGAGCCCAAGATTCAGGCGGGAGACGTGATCATCCTGATGTGCCGTGGGCCGCTCGGCGCGGGCATGGAGGAGATCTACCAGATTACGTCGGCCCTGCGCTATTTGAAGTGGGGCAACGAGGTTGCCGTGATCACCGACGCTCGTTTTTCGGGCGTTTCCACCGGGGCCTGCATCGGCCACGTCGGCCCCGAGGCACTCGCCGGCGGTCCGATCGGCAAAGTCCGTGACGGTGACCTGATCGAGATCGTGATCGACCGCCACAACATCGAGGGCTCGATCAATTTCGTCGGCACCGTGGAGAAACAGCTCCCACCGGAGGCTGCGGCCCGCCTGCTGGCCGAGCGGGAGCCCTCCCTGCCCCTCGAGCCCGATCCCAATTTGCCGGCCGATACGCGACTGTGGGCCCTGCTGCAGCAGGTCGGCGGCGGCACTTGGGGCGGCTGCGTCTACGACGCGGCGGCCATCGAGACGGCACTGCGCCCAGGCTCGCGATAGCCGAAACTGCCAGGAATTCCACTCGGCCTGCATAAATTTGGCGGCCTGCGTCGTGGTTATTGTGGCAGCGTGACATGGTTATTGTGGGAGCGTGACGCAGTGTCCGCGTGACGCAATTCCAACGGATGGATGGCGATGGCTGGTCCGACGTGGCTGGACGAACTGTACCGGCAATATCGGCAGCCGTTGTTCCTGACGGCGTGGAACATCCTGCGCTGCTCCAGCCTGGCCGAAGATGCGGTCCATTGCGCGTTTGTCCGCCTGGCTGAGCTACGAAAAGTTCCGCGCGGGCCCAAGCTCTACGCCTTTCGCGCCGTGCGCAATGCGGCCGTCGACCTGTCCCGCAACCGGGCCCGGCGCCGCGAAGAGCCAATCGGCGTCGAGGGGACTTCGGAGAGCGTCGGACCGGTGTCGGGCGACAAGGAATTGTCGATTGCGGTGTCGGCCGCGTTAAACCAGCTCGATGACGCGGCACGGGAGATTGTCGAGCTGCATCTGCACTCGGGCCTGACCTTTCGCGAGATTGCCTCGGTGGTCGAGGAGCCGCTGCAGACGGTCGCGTCCCGGTATCGGCGGGCATTGGAGAAACTGCGCCAGTTGCTGGAGGTGTGTGGTGAACGATCCTGACATTGAACGACTTATTTCGCGACTGGAGCGTCCCTCGCCGAGTCCGGAACTCGACGATCGGATCGCGGAAATCACCAGCCGGGCGCGTCCCCCGGGAACTGGCTCGTCCGTTCGGAACCTCGTGCAAATCGGGGCCGCGTTGGCCTGTGCGGGGCTCGTTGGTTTCGTGCTGGGGC
>Ga0210390_10000322_pt1 | contig 52487 bp, 35 predicted proteins | sample IncBWH11OmetaG_FD_161050 | JGI IMG/M metagenome (GOLD analysis project Ga0210390, IMG submission 161050) | Forest soil microbial communities from Barre Woods Harvard Forest LTER site, Petersham, Massachusetts, United States - Inc-BW-H-11-O ... | reverse complement strand
GTTGACTTCACGAGCCGCCACCGAAATGATCCCCTTGCGGTGCATGAATTTCAGAATGCCGTTGACCGTATCTTCCAGGGACGGATCTGGTTTGCCCCACACGGAAGCATCGCGGGCCTTTTGATAAGAAGAGCTGTCATAGCGTTTGAATTCCATCGCGGAGATGTTGTCGACAGAGCCCACCAAGAAATCGAGCAGTGGAAAAAGTAGGTCTTCCTTCCGGCATCTGCGGATCAGCTCGGGAACGAAGTCGGGAAGCCTGAATGTTTCGAACTTGCGGCCAGTCGCTTTGGTGATAAGCCCGGTAATATCCATCATGTTCGAATAATCGTCCCGCGTCACATGGTAAGTCTTATTCGCTGTACCGCGCGTGGTAGAAATCGCAACGATATTGTTCGCCACAATGTCCGCCGGGACAAAGCTGACCTGGTTGAGGGTATCAACGCCAATGCCGTGATTCACCATGAAGGCAACTAGGCGGACGGCGATATCGAAGTTATTACCTCCGCCCGTCACGGAAGGACTCACCAGAGCAGGCCGGAAAATCCGCGCCGAAAGTCCCCGGTTGCGTGCGTCTACAACCACCTGTTCCGCTACCCATTTCGATTGGCTGTACCCAAAATCGAGCAGCTCCATATTCTCGTTCAGGTCGGTCTCATTCAGGACTGATTTCACCGCCCAGCCAAACACGAAGGTAGTCGAGACATAATTGAATTCTTTGGGCCTTCCCTCGAACGCCAGTCTTACGACCTCATTGGTTCCCAGCACGTTCGCGTCACGCATCAGGTCGTAGTTGAACAGGTAGTTCACGGTGGCGCCGTTGTGGAACACCGTGTCGACTTCACTCGCCAGAAAATCCCACTCACCCTGCGTCAGTCCCAGCTTTGGCTGCCCTAGATCGCCGCAGACGGCGACCACCCGAGCTTCGAACATCTCCCTCAGACCCACGCCGCAGGGTCCCATCGACTCCATTGCGTCCCGCAGTCTTTGCTTACCTTGCTTTTCGTCGGAAGACCTGACCAGAACATAAATCTTTGCCCGGGTCTGTTCGAGCAAACTTTTCATGAGGAATGGCCCTATGAAGCCGGTCCCGCCCGTGAGCAGCACGTGATTCAGCACGGGTGTCTCGGGCAAGGGCACAGCTACCGGAGGCACGAAGATGAGCTTTCTGTCGTTGATCATCATCTGCTTCTCAGCCTTGCGCTGTTCTTCACGGAAAGCCGCGAGGGACTGACGCAGATGAACCAGTGCCTCCTGGGGAGCGCGCTTCAACTTTTCGGCTAGTCCAAACAGCTCGGCTACGCCGACACGCTGAATCACGCCAATATCTACCTGCCTCGCCAGCATATCGGCGCCTTTATCCTTCAGAAGTTCCTTGAGCTCATGGACAAACACAACAAGATCCAGGGAATCCAGACCGGCTTCGACGAGGTTGTACGATTCCTTACCTGTCAGGTTGTACTTGGCCTTCAATTCAGCGAAAGAGGAATGCATGTCGGAATCAGGCAGGGAGCTCCCGGCGTCCTTCTCCCGCGAAAAGTTCGAAAGAACAGTGAACTGGCCGCGCTGCCACATCTGCTTGGCCTTATGGCGCATAATCTTGCCCGAACTCGTTCTCGGGATCGCGCGCGGCGCGATCAGGCAAATCACCGCCACTTCCACGTTCAGATAATTCCGGATCGCGGCCGCAATCTTTCGTGCGTCAGGAAGCGCCTTGGGATTTTTGGCTTCGGCAACGATTGCCAGCGCAGGTTCGCTGTCTTCCTGAATCTGGAACGCGCAGACGCAGTTGTGCCGGATCAGGCCGGATGATTTCTCCACGACGTTCTCAATATCGTGCGGGTAGTAGTTTTGCCCGCGCAGAATAATCATGTCCTTGATGCGGCCGCAGACGTAGAGTTCGCCGCCGTGGAAGAATCCTATGTCGCCGGTCCGCAGATAACCCTCGTCGTATGGGGTGTCGTCCACCAGCCGCGCGCGAAACTGCTTCAGAGTTAATTCGGGATTGTTCCAGTAGCCCCGGCACTTCCCGCGTCCGGCCACCCAGATTTCGCCGGTGCGCTCCGACTTAAGTGGGAAATGCCCTTCCGGATCCACGATCTTAACGTCGAGACCCGGTAGTGGCGTTCCACAACTGACAATCTGCGTCGCCCCGTCAATTTCAGAGACCTGGGTAGTCATGCGGGCGGTCCCTAGGGACAAGGCACGCTTGTTGACGGAAACGATGTTGCGACCGCCCGTTGAGACCGCCAGAGTATTCTCCGCGAGCCCATACGCGACATAGAAACTCTCGGACTTCAGTCCGTAGGACTGAAACGCTTCCAGAAACCTTCTGTAGGTATCCGGCTTTACGGGTTCCGCGGCGCACATCAACACGCGCAGGGAGCTGAGATCGCAAGCCTCTAAGCTCTCCTTGGAAAGCCTTCCGGCGCGCAGACAATAGTCGTAGGCGAAGTTGGGCGCAGCCGTCGCCGTGGCGCTGTAGGCCGTCATGGCGTCGAACCACAGGATCGGCCGCTGGATGAAGTCCGTGGGGGAGAACCCGTACGTCGTGCCACCTTTCAGTGCTGGATAAAGGTAACACCCGATCAGTCCCATATCGTGATACTGCGGAAGCCAGGAAACGACGACCGGCGAGGAATGGTCGATCACCAGCGGACACGTATCCAGGATGTTTTCGTGCGTTACGATCACGCCCTTGGGTTCCATCGTGGAACCCGACGTGTACTGGAGAAACAGAACCTTTGAAGGATCGACAGCCGGTCGTTCCGAAATCGCATCCACGAAGTCCTCAGTGGCGATCCAGGGAAGACCGGAAATGTAATCCACATCAATGCCGCACGCCGAAACGCCACTTCGGGCGAGATTTGTCTTCAGTGATGCCTGGTAGTCTCTGCTCGTCAAGATTCCAGCCGCCTGGCAGTCCTTGGCGATGTGGACCATCTTGTACAGTGCGCTCTGGAAGCCCCGCGAACTGGGGGGATAAACCGGTACGGGGATCAATCCAGCGCGCACGCAGCCAAAGAACGCACAGATCATTTCGAGCCCCGGCGGGTAGGCCAACAGCAGCCGGTCGCCCGGCGCGAAGCGGCCCTCTTTCCACAGATATCCGGCAATCGCTTCCACCCGGCGGAGAAACGACCCGTAAGTGTAGCTTTCTAGCGGATCGCCATTTACATCAAGGTACGAATAAAGGAGCTTGTTTGGGTGCTCATCTGCCAGCCTATCCAGGTGGCCTAAAATTGACGCCTTCATCAACCAGCGATCCTCCAATCTTTATTCGAACGCAAGCCAGTACACGAAAAGTCTCTCCTCAGCGAGTGGGCTGATCCCCGATTGAGTTGGAAAGTGCAGACCTGAAAGGATGCCAACGGTGAGAGTATTCGCGTATTTTCTTCCCGGTATACGCGTCGCTCGACGCTTTCGGGAACGCCTGTTTTCCTTTTTTGGCGCGCAAAGGCGCGACCGGGAATTTCGGAGCTCCGCCGACCGTCTATGGTCTCTCGCAAGAAGCCCGGTTCATTGTGGTTCATCGAAGGTTATATATTAACAAAGCGTTATGGACAATGCCATGCGTCGTCGCATCGATTGTTCACACACTGCAACTAGGCATCATACGGCTCGAATGTCCTTGATTGTCTTTAGGGGCACGCATTAAAATCGTGCTGCGAGGCTGTCGGCGGCGCGCGACCAACTTCGCTGAGGGTCAGGACCCTGGATGCGGCGTACGGAATGCGTCGGGCCCAATTAGCAGGAACGCGGAGGCGCTGGTGACGTTGGAATCCGAAGTGCTTATCACACAAGACCCGGAGACTCCGGATCTTGTGCCATCGGAATCCGCAGCGGCGTCCATTATAGAACCCGCCGGTGCAACTTCCTTCCCGAAAGTCTTGCGTCGCCGTCTGGATAAGTTTTTTGTCGAACAGAACATTCCCTACAAAGCCGACCGCACGATGTGGGTCAAAATTGCGGTAGGTCTGGCGGTACTAGTCGGCGCATGGATCGCTCTGTATGCCCTGCGGCCCGATTCATGGAAGTTTGTGGCGCTGTACCTGTTAGGCGGCCTCGCGCAGACGTTCCTTTTGCTTAACATCGCCCATGACAGCAATCACAACGCCATCTCGTCCCGGCCGCGCGTCAACAAAACCCTGAACTACGTCTTCGATTTGTGCGGGATCAGCTCGTACATGTGGCGCATCCTCCATCATCGCGGCCATCACTCCTGCATTAACCTCACCGGCGAAGATGACGCGCTTTCAGGACGTGGCATCTTTCGCTTTACCCCCCATGAAGCCCGCGCTCCCTGGCACCGCTTCCAGCACATCTATGCGCTGTTCGTGTATGCAATGTTCTCTCTCGATTATGTGCTATTCAGAGACTTCGCGAGCTTTTTCTTCCCGTCGCACGATTATCTGAAACGCGCCAATCATCCTTTGCGTGAATATGCCACTCTGTTTGCCGGGAAAGCCTTCTACCTCACTTACATGCTGGTATTGCCGGTGTTGGTGCTGGGGAAATCACCTCTGCTCGTCGCCGGGGCGTTTTTCCTGGTCCATTTATTCGTGGGTTTAGCTGTAACGCTTGTATTCCAGACGACACACACCATTGACACCACCTACTTTCCGACGGACCGTGGTGAGTTTGACAACGGCGTCTATCACATCTTCGCGACCACGGCCGATTATGCGACGGAAAACCCTGTCGTCGGTTGGCTCGCGGGTGGCCTCAACCATCACATCGTCCACCATTTGTGCCCTTTCGTGTGCCATACCCACTATGCTCCGCTGACCAGGATCGTGAAAGAAACCGCCGAAGAGTTTGGGGTCGCTTATCGGCAGCACCCCACTATGACTCAGGCAATCCGGCATCATCTGATACTCTTAAAGCAGCTGGGGAACGAAAACTGATTCTGAAAATATTGTCTTTACCTATGGCCCCGCTACTTCCTACAACTGACATGAAATCACCGGCGGTTGGACGCGAATATCAGGATGGCTGGGTATGACCCCATCCACTCCTATCCCCATTGTTTCCCGATTTCGCTGCTTTGCAGATTCGCGCGCAATGTTCCAGAATCCCGTGCGGGTCTTGTCCAGCTACGCCGAAACCTTTGGCGACACATTCAAGATCTATCTGGGTGGTCTCAAAGAAGCGATCGTCACGATCGATCCCGCCGTCATTCAGCACGTCTTGAAGACCAACGCGGAGAACTACCAAAAATCCCATATTCAAGTTAAGCGCATGGGCCACTTCCTGGGCAAAGGTCTTCTCACGACCGAGGGAGAAGCCTGGCGCACGCAGCGGCGTCTCATCCAGAAAGGCTTCGATCGAACGCAGCTCGAGGCGCTGTCCACAATCATGCAGGACTCCCTTGCAGATTCGCTGCGCGATTTCGACGGACAGATCCGTCGCGGCCCCGTTGATATCTATCCCCGGCTGATGAAAATTACCTTCGCGATGGTCGCCCGCTCGCTATTTGGCGCACGCTTGAAGGACGAAGACATTGATCTTGTCAGTCATACCATCTGCACCGTGCAGGAATTCATCGTTCGGCAAACCCTTCAGCCCTATCTGAATCCCTGGTTCGCCGTTTCGGGGGAACTGCGCAGGCACGATGACATGCGTACTCGCGCGGATGCCGTTCTGCTCGAATACATCAAGAAGCGCCGCAACGAGCCGCCCGGTCAAGATCTGCTGCAGACTCAGATGGACGCGCGCTACAGCGATGGCAAAGGCATGAGCGATCAGCTCATCCTCAGCGAAAGCATGCAGCTTCTCGTCGCCGGCCACGAAACATCGTCGAATGCCCTATCGTGGCTTTTTTATCTTTTGAGCTCGCGTCCGGATTGTCTCGAAAAGGTAAGGCAAGAATTTGATTCCGTGCTCGGCGAAGCACCGCTAGGCTACGCCGACGTTCCCAAATTTGAATTTACCACTCAGGTCATCATGGAGGGCCTCCGCCTCTACCCGCCATTCTGGATGATCGACCGCGTGGCTGTCGCGGACGACCGCGTAGGCGACCTCGTGATACCGCGCGGCTCGACCGTCATTGTGCATGTGTACGGTGCGCACCACGCTCCACGCTACTGGCAGAATCCCGACACTTTCGACACGGAGCGTTTCACCAAAGCGAACGACAAGCTGCGCACGCCCGGCACCTTCCTTCCCTTCGGTGCCGGCCCGCGCGGCTGTATCGGCGGAAATTACGCGATGCTGCAGATCCTCATGATTCTGAGCGATCTGCTCAGAAAATACGATTTCCAGCTGGTTCCGGGCCAGGCAATCGAAGCCCGTCCAATGGTCATTCTGCGGCCCAAACACGGAATCCGCATGACGTTCACGAATACCATCGCGCCGGCCCGTCGCATCGCAGCAGACGCCGCGTTACGGGCAACCAGTTAGCACTTATCTTTTCAACGCGAGGAATCCCATGAGTGCGGCTCCGATAACAGCAGACCATGTGCTTGCAGCGCTTCCTCCACAGAAACTTTTCATAAGCGGCAAGTGGGTGGACAGCGACAGCGCGGACCTTGTGGAAGTTCGCAGCCCGTCCACTGGTAAGTTGCTGGCGAACGTTCCGCACGCATCGGCAAAAGATGTCAACCGCGCAGTAGAATCGGCACGCAGAGCCTGGGACGCGTGGCGCCTTACGCCGCCTTTCGAACGCGCGGCTGCTTGTCACCGCATCGCCGACCGCATCCTCGCTCGCAAGGAACAAATTGCGGCGATCATCTCCCTCGAACAAGGTAAACCGTACTTCGCGGAAGCTTTACCGGAAGTTGAAGAAACCGCCGAAAATTTCCGCATCGCGGCCGAAGATGTGAAACGCCTGGAAACACCCATCATTCCCGCGCGTGATCCCAACAAACGATTGTTCACCTTCAAAGTCGCCATTGGCACGTGGGGAATCATCACGCCGTGGAATTTCCCGACCGTCATCCCCTCGGAATATTTTGGTCCGGGCATTGCCGCGGGCAATACGATTGTATTCAAGCCGGCGGAGCAGACCCCGCTCTCAGGTTTATTCCTCGCGCAGTGCATGGCGGAAGCGGATTTGCCGCCGGGCGTCTTTAATCTGGTCACTGGGCTCGGACCGACCACTGGAGACGCGCTCGTCAGTCATCCCGGGATTGACGGCATCGGGCTGACCGGCGAAACGCATACCGGCGACACCATCCAACGCCGGGCAGGAGTAAAAAAACTGCTCATGGAACTCGGCGGCAACGGCCCGCAAATCGTTCTGGAGGATGCGGACCTGCACCGCGCCGCGAAGGCGGCTGCTTTCGGCGCGTATTTCAATGCCGGGCAAGTGTGCTGCGCCACGGAACGAGTGCTGGTGGATCGCCGCGTCCACAAAGATTTTCTCGAGCTCGTCGTGCAGCAGGCAAAACTGGTTCGAGTCGGCGATCCGTTTCACGAAGGCGTCCACATGGGCCCGATGAATAATCTTCCCGTGATCGAAAAAACCGAACGTCATTTGGCGGATGCGCTGCAGAAAGGCGCGCGCGTGATTTTCGGCGGGAAGCGCCTGGCGAAACAACTCACGGACTTCTTTTTCGAGCCGACGGTGATAGACAACGTGAGCCCCGAGATGTTGCTAAATAATGAAGAGACCTTTGGCCCCGTCGTTCCGGTCATCACAGTTGACGGCTACGAAAAGGCCATCGAACTTGCCAACGCGACCGGCTACGGCTTGCAGATGGCGATTTTCACGCAGGACATTGACAAGGCTTTCTATTTTGCGGACCGGCTGCGGAGCGGCAACGTGGTTATCAACGACACCACGGACTATTGGGAAGCGCATGAACCGTTTGGAGGGGGAGGCGGCACCAAGAGCGGCTACGGCCGGCTCGGCGGCCGTTTTACTTTTGACGACATGACGCATCTCAAGACTGTCGCGCTGCACATCAACAACTTGAGTCCGAAACAATAAGCGCGAAAACGCGCGCAATCCACAATGAGAACCGGCCTCTAACTCGCGAGCAACACGCTGGCAATTAACGCAAACACGATTCCGGCGCCCTGGCGCGCCGTCAGTTTTTCGTGAAGAAATGCGATGCTGAGCAGAATCGTCACCAGCGGATATAGCGCTGACAGCGTAACCACGGTTGACGCTTTCCCCTGATCCAACGCCGCGAAGAATGTCAGAAATCCCACGAAGGCGAAAAAGCCGCCTAACGCGGCCCAACTGAACCCCGGCAGCGACCATTCAAAATGAAATTTTTCCATGAATAACACCACGATGGCGAACGCCAATACTCCTGCCGTCTGAAACAGCAGCGCTTGCTTCGGTTTCGAGTAGTTAGAAGACAGCTTGCTGAAGACGCCCCACAAGCCCCATGTGACTACGGTTAACACGGAATACACATACCAGGTTTTCAAAATCGCCTCCCGTGTCGGCCCATATCGGCGCATTTCGGATAGTCAGCTCGATGGAACGAGCACCTGAAACATATCCCAATTAGGATTTGGGTTGAAGTTCAAACCACGCTTGCGGATCGTGGCACAGGCGATCCCGCCTGTGCTCAGAATCGCGCGAACGCGTGATTCACTCTGAGAGCCTGGCCGCCGCAGGAGGGCCGTCAAAAGATGATGATGCGCGATTTGTGAACTCTGCTCGGCGCTCCAAGACTCCGTAACGGCGGGTGGCCCACTCGTCACCCGGAAATTCAACGGCGTTCGTTTGGGTGGCGTGGAACGGTATGCCACCTGCCCGGCGTGTCACCTATCAGTGCGCCAGAACCACATGTCCGATTACGCGACAAACCAGGACTTAATCAAGCCAGAATGTTCTAACGGGCCTTCTGACTCGGAATAACTTCCGGTTAGCTCGTAGTACGCCCAAAATGTAGCTGGTCCGCCCAATGCGCCCGATCGCCCGATTGCGTCAGTTGGCTTGTTTCGCGCCGGTTCTTGGCTGACGAAGTATACTGTCGCGCAACAGGAGGTTTCCCACCATGAGCACAAAGCTTTCAGGTTTCAGGGGCGAATACCTTTGGGAATATGACTATGCGCAAAAGCAGATGCTTGCATTGGCGGAGGCTTTCCCGGCGGACCGATATGGGTGGCGGCCGGCAGAAACGGCGCGCTCAGTAAGCGAAGTTCTGGTGCATGTTGGAGCTGGCGGTCGTGCGTTTCTGGTCCTTCTGGGAGTGAAAGTAGAGCCGGATCTGTACGGCAAGCTGGAAGGCGAGGGCGTGGCGCGGAGCATGGCAATGCTAGCGAGAAACGAGAGCCTGGAAAAAAGCATGACGGACAAGGCTGACGTGCTTGCTTTGCTGAGGACTTCGCTAAACGCTGTACGCACAGCGTATGCGGAAACCTCCGACGCCGAGTTAGAAAGGCCGGAAATGTTTGGTGCGGAAAGCTCGACACTGCGCCGCCTCTATATGCGAACCGTATGCCACCTCCACGAGCACATGGGACAGCTCATCGCCTACGCTCGCGCAATGGGCTTACCCGCTCCGTGGCGGGGTGAGCACGACGCTTGGCGGAAGGCCATTGAGGAGAAACTGGCAGCCTCAAAGAAATGAAGGCCCTCTGATATTGGAAATAAACCCCGATTACACTCATTGAGTGGGTTTTGTTTTTCCTGGTGAGTGATCGGCAACCCAGAAACAATCCTGAAAGTCACAAATTAAGCGGTCAAGTCCTGGTTGATGTCATAACGACGTCGGCCTCGCTACGGCCCGAGTAAACTGTTCGGTGTTCACCCCAACAGTGCTCGGACCGAAGGAGGCCGAGATGCAGATTATAGGATGTGATTTGCACGCTCGCCAGCAAACCTTGGCGATGCTAGACACCGCGACGGGAGAAGTTGTGCACAAGACTCTCCCGCACGAAGGCAACAGTGTGCGGGAGTTTTATTCCACGCTTCCCAGCCCGGTGCGTGTCGGCATCGAAGCGACCGGGTCGATGAAGTGGTTTGTGAACCTGATGGAAGAGCTGGGAATCGACTGTCAGGTAGGTCATCCCGCGACGATTCGAGCGGCCGAGCCCCGTAGACAGAAACATGACCAGCGCGATGCCGAGTTACTTCTACGGCTGCTGGTAGAAAACCGTTTTCCCTCGATCTGGCAGCCGTCGCAGGAACTGTTGGATCTGCGAGGATTGCTCTTGCACCGTCATCAGTGGGTGCGGCTGCGCACGCAGATACAGAACGCGTTACAGGCGATCGCACTGGCGAATGGTTTAAGGCGAGGGAGTTCGCTGTGGAGCGAAAGCGGGCAACGGGCCATTGCGTCGCTACCGCTGGCAACACACACCGCTCATCGGCGCAGTAAGTTGCAAGCGATGTACGCCAGGTTCGAAGCGGAGATCGAACAACTGAACCAGCAAGTCCTGGAGCAAGCAGGCCAACGACCCAGCGCCGGGCTGCTGATGACGCATCCCGGTGTAGGACCGATCACGGCCCTGGCGACCGATGCCTTTCTGGGCGATCCGAAACGGTTTCGCGACGGCAAAGCGCTGGCAAGCTATATCGGGATCATTCCCAGGGAACACTCCAGCGGCGGTCGACAACGGCTGGGAGGCTTGAGCAAGCAAGGTAATCCGCTGTTGCGCTTTCTCTGGTGTGAGGCCGCAGTACATGCCGTGCGCCGGGACCCGGAACTACGTCGGTTCTATCGGCGCAAATTAGTGCAGAAGGGTCTGGGGAAAGCGCGAGTCGCCGCCGCACGAAAACTGGGGATTCGGTTGTGGATCATATTGCGGGATCAGATTGATTACCAAGAGTTCTGTCGTCGTGGACAGAGGCAGCAGAAAAGCGGTGATGCCTGTGCGGGAATGCCTGGCGAGCGTTATGGTGCGAAGAGTCACCGTCTGATTGATTAGGCGACCCGCCTCCCTACGGGGAGTTCGCATAACTCATCCTGGTCGATCGTGACCGAAGAGATGTTTGGTGGGCAGAACCGAACGGATGAAGCGGAACCGGCCCGAACTAGTTGGGGTGGCGCAAGTGAAAAAACAATACCGCCACAACGACACGATTCGCGTGTCATGGGACAGGTGTGTGGGTGGACAGAAAAAACACGAATAAAATCTCTTGAAACGGTCGGCGTCGTTAGAGATAACGCCCCAATCGAACATGTGGAATTTCAAGTTTCCGATTACGCGACTTCCCGGGAGTTGTCAAAAAAGGCGGGCGAGAGTCTTATTTTCGCCTCATCACCAATTGAGGGCCGAGTCTAGCCGCGCAGGTCAGATCAGATGCCCAACACGGCGCGAATGCCGCCTGCACGCTCGTAATTGACGATAATGACGCCTTTCGAGGTGACTGCGCTTTCGGTCACCTTGAATGCCGCCGGGATCGTGCCATCGGCAAACAGTCGTTTTCCACTGCCCAACGTTATCGGAAATATCTTCAGCCAGAGCGCATCGACCAAATTATGCTTCAGGAGTGTCTGAACGAGATTTGCGCTTCCATAAACGTGCAAGTCCGGCCCTTCCTGTTGCTTAATTTTGGTGATTTTTGCCGCAATATCTCCGTTTAGAAACACGGACGGCTGCCATTCGTGAGAGGTCATGGAATTCGAGGCGATGTACTTGGTCGCTGTGTTGACGGACGGCCAAATGTCGGTGTGCTGCGGCCAGAATTGTGCCCAAATGTCAAAGGTTTTTCGCCCTAGCAACAAGCCAAACGGCATGTTCATCTGCTTTGTTATGGCCGCTGAACTAACAGCGTCGGAATGTGGACTTATCCACCCGCCATACTCGAAGCCGCCACTGGTATCTTCCTCTGGCCCGCCTGGGGCTTGTATGACTCCATCAAGGGAGACAAATTCGAGCACATTGAGTTTTCTCATGGCTTAGTTCCTTCGAGTCCTATCTGATTTTGTTTAATTTTCGGGTCCTCGGTTTCCGATGAGCTTCTTTCAGAAGTTAGGGACGTCGCTGCTCCAGAACACAAGCTTCCGAATCGCAGCGAGAATAGCACGACTTCTGGTCAAGTCCTGGGAAACGCAGTAATCGGACATTCGAAGTTCTAGTTCAGGACTTGTCCGGCTACGCGACTGATCAGGAGTTGTCACGGACTGAGTCGGCGGATAGCTGGTGATAAGAGGATTTCCCAACAGTTATCGAACTGGAGCATTTTCCGCCGGATCCTATTTATGGTCCGATTCGGACAAATTCATTCGGCGCAGCAGGTTCGGGTAGCGTGGATCTTGGCGCAGGGAATCGAATCGCGGATCTACTTTGAGCGCAGCAACGAAATGAGGACGGAGCTCAATAGCTTTTTCCAACGAGCGGAACGCTTCATCCTTTTCTCCCAGGCCGGTGTGAACGAGGGCAGCACCGAAGGTCCTCCACGGAACATGCTCCACTCGGTCCAGAACCTTCAGCGCCTCCTCTCGCTTACCGGCCACGGCCAGCGCGTTGGCCAGCTCCGTAGCAGTATGCTCAAACATCGTCGAGGTCTTGAGCGCCTCTCGAAGTTCTGCAATCGCCTCTTCATGCCGGCCCATCTGTACGTAGGCAGCCCCCAGGCCGTGATGACAATGCCATTCCAGGTTCGGGTTTCGTTCCACCCAGCCTTCGCAGTGCTTGATAAACTCATCGTACCGGCGCGCATAGTAGAGAAACGCGGCTGCGGCTCCGTATATTCCAAGGGAGACTGGGTCCAATTCCTGGGCTCGCTGGAGTTCTGCCTCTACTTCCGTCATGCGGCCCAGGACGAGTAAGACGTTTGCATACCACGTGTGCGCCAAGGCATTACTCGGCTCGAGCTCGATAGCCCGCTGGTACTCTACTTCGGCCTTGGGCCAGTCCCATGCGCAGAGATGAAGGGTAGCCAGCGTGTAGTGAGCTGCAGGGAGCGTGTCGTCCAGCTCAAGCGCCTTCTGCGATGCGACCTGGGCCTTCGCCACGAGTTCTGGTAGGTGAATTGGATCGTAGTTTCCGGCGGTGAGGTACGCGTGCGAAAGGCCAGCATATGCTGGCGCAAACATGGGGTCGAGCTCAATAGCCCGCTGGAAATCGGCAACGGCTTTGTCGTTGTCCTCTTTCGCAAACCTGTCCAGGAAATAGCGGCCTCGGAAATAGGCTTCGCTGGCGGCCGGGTTAACGCGGCGGGCAGCAGCCAGACGTGTCTCCTCCTGTGGCGTCAGAGTGACCTTGATTTGCTTGGCGACTGTGCGGGCCACCTCGCTGTGCAAAGCCAAAACGTCGCTCGCTTGGCGGTCGTAACTATTAGCCCAAAGATGGCGCTCCGGCGCTGCTTCAATCAGCTGCACCGAGACGCGGACGCGGTCACCCGCCCGAACCACTGAGCCCTCTATCACCGTGTCGACCCTCAATTCGCTCGCAATCTCCGGCACTGATTTCTTCGTGCCCTTGTAACCAATCATTGACTGCCGCGAGATTACCCGCAGTGCGCTGATCTTCCCAAGCTCCGTTATCAGAATTTCAGTCATCCCGTCCGCGAAATAATCCTGTGCCGGATCGCCCGACAGGTTTTCGAGGGGCAAAACCGCGAGCGACCGGATCGCGCTCCCCTTACGCGAAGGTACTCCAGAATCTACTTCCCGCTTGAGTCTGTGGAAGTCGGCCCGCATCTCCGAGGCATTCTGGTAGCGCAGCTTTCGGTCTTTCTCCAGTGCCTTCGTGATGACTTCTTCGAGCTTCGGAGGAAGGTCGGGATTCAGTCGCACGGGTGCGACGGGGCTGCGATTCAGAATCGCTTCGGCGATCATGCCAAAGGTCTCGCCCCGAAACGGCAGAACCCCTGTCGCCATCTCGTACAGCACCACACCAAATGAAAACAAATCCGTCCGCCCGTCTAGGTCTTCACCCCGGACCTGTTCGGGCGACATGTACGTGGGGGTGCCCATCGGCGTGCCGAGTCGAGTGAGTTGCTGTAGCCCGCTAGCTGTGGCCACTGCCGAAACATTCACGGCAGCCCGCGCTGGCGCCATCTTCGCCAGACCAAAATCCAAGACCTTGGCATGCTCGCGCTCGGTGACAAAAATGTTGGCAGGCTTGATGTCGCGGTGCACGATTCCCTTGCTGTGCGCCGCATCGAGCGCATCCGCAATCTCAATTCCCCAACCCAGCACTTGCTCAAGCGCCAGCAGCTTCCCGGAAAGGCGGCGCTTTAGCGTCTCCCCCTCGAGAAACTCCATGGCGATGAATTGCTGGCCGTCTTGTTCGCCGATGTCATAAACGGTGCAGATATTGGGGTGATTTAACGCCGATGCCGTCTGCGCTTCCCGCTGGAATCGCGCCAGAGCCTGCGGCTCTTTCGCAAAATTTTCAGGCAGGAATTTCAGCGCGACAAACCGGCGCAGGCGGGTGTCCTCAGCTTTGTACACCACACCCATCCCGCCCTCGCCGAGCTTTTCGACGATGCGGAAGTAGGAAATCGTACGGCCGAGGATGGATGATGACTCGGTCATTTTGGTGCATCTTACGCTTCCACCCAGATAGCTGTCGAGAACACGGATTATCACCACCTAATCGGCTTGTGCCTGGTTAACGCGCTAATCGGAAAAGTGGTTTTCGGCATTTGCTGCGCGGAGTCCAGCTATTCAAACGCGGAATGATCAGCCCCAAACTGTCGAGTGACTCTTTTGCGATAGGCTATTTCCTGGATGAGCTTTTCGAGTTTGCGGATGTAGCGCTTCTGTGCCTTCTCTGGATCTTTCCCGGCCTCGACGGCTCGAGCTGTTTCCCACTCTGTTTCTAGGAGCAATGCACTAAGAACGTGTTCGGCGTGATGGGTCGTGGTCCCGGTGGCCACCAACGTTTCAAAGGCGGCCCTTACCAAAGGATCCAGCTCGAGCTGGCCTTTGACGGCCGCATGAGCAGCGACGTGGGCCAGTGGATTCACGGCTTTGCCTGCAGCTGTGATCTCGTATTGCGCACCTTCGCGCAAGTCTGCGAATTCAAGGGAATTGTGGACGTGTGTTAAGTGCATGTGTTCTTGAATCGCCTGAGCGTAGAGCTGGCTCTCATGCGGGAGTTCGGCCACTCTTCGCGTCTTAATTGCTTCGAAGACCAGCTTCTCATGCTGGCCGACGAGTCTGCGAAGTTCTGTAAGTTCCGGATCGTCCATTTCCGCTATCCTTTCATAGGGGCCATGCTACTACGTTATAGCTTGTTGTGCCGTAAGGGGCGCTGCGGTCTAGTCGCTAATCGGTATTCACTCGTCCGATTACGCGCGCGGGCTCAACTGGTCGGCGCAACACTTGCGCGAAGTTTACTCGCTGGAGTCTGGAAACCTAAGGTCTTTCGCGGATGCTGATTTAGACGCAGCGCGATCCTGTCCAGTTGGGATTGCGTGTAGCCGGAAAGCTCGGTTCTCTTCGGCGGGTATTGACGCACCAAGCGGTTGGCGTTTTCGTTCCTCGTTGCCAGGGGCTGTGCGGATCACAGACGTAAACTTTCGCATTCGTGTCAACCGTGAAGGTTTCGTGTTTAGCCATTTCTAGCCCGCGATCCCAGGTCAACGATCGCCGCACGGATGTCGGAAGCCTGCGAATTTGCCGGCGCAAGGCGACGACGACCGCAGCCGTGTCTTTGCTTCGCAGCGTGACTAGGGCAGTAGATCGCGAGTGTCGTTTTCTGCTCAAGTTGACCGAAGAAGCTGGCTGACGTATTGCCGAGGCCCGGCCCTTAGCATGGCTGGCCCGCAACCCTCTCCAGAAGCCGTTTGAACGCCAGAAGTCGTGTCAGGGTTTCAAACTGACCGCTATGTGTCACCACACACGGGGCATGTTTCGTAAGAACTTCCGTAGATGTGGACCGTGTCAGACATTGGACGGATTATACCGCCGACACGGGCTCTTGCGTAGAATGCAGTCTCTGGGGTCGGCCCGCTTCAGTGGAAAATGGATCGATCCGTCTCACAATCCAATATTTATTCGCCTTGCCCTGATTGCTGGGTCGGCCGATACTGGTTTTGCCCAGCCACCGAAGGTGCGCATGACAAGGCGACAAGCTCAGGCATTAGAAGTCATACGCCTCGCGATCGATGCAGCTCGGAAAACCGGTCTGACCGACCAGCAAATATTCGACGCAATTAATTTGCAGATCCACACCAAACGCACTTCCTTTGGACTGGAGCCAAAGTAGTAGACAGTCGGAAAAACGTCCAGTGCAGAGGTGTACACGTGGCCGAGAAATGGGATGTCTGTAGTTGGGATTCGCGCATAGGCAATCGCGGTAAGCAGCATCACGGCTGCTTTGACACCAAAATATGTGCGGAGCGATCAATCGTGAATCTTTCTCGCGACCATCCGGATAGAACGTATCAGATTGAACCGTGCAAACATTCAGATCAGGCGCAGGCTAAGGCGGCGGGCGCGTGATGGCCGCGGCCAAGTTCAATCAGACCCGTCGGGAGGGACGAACCGATGCCAGATGACCTACGAACTTGTGCGACAGGGTGCTGTAATTTTATAGGCGATGAATCGGCGAGTCGGGAACAATACGAGAAGGCACTTGGAAGCAGCGCGTTCGGCGGTGTGGTGGAGACGAAGATTCCGTGTCGAAAAGCCCTTACTCCTGCGCAAGACGCCATAGAAACTGCCGCAGGCTTCTATCTGGGATACCGAGTTCGCGCTGGCAGCCCACTGCCGGCTGGCGGAAACCCTCCGGTCTTCGAGAAGGACACCAATAAGTACCTCGGTGACGCAACGCCGGAGCATTACAAAAAATGGAGGGACGAGACGAGAAGGACACGTCAGGCGACGGGAGACTGAATTCACTTTTTGCTAATCGGCCGCGCGACCTGATCGTTAACTAACTTGAAGAAACGGTCGCAGAATGGTTGCGCCGAAGGCTCGCCACACTAACTCAACATTTTCATCGAGTAATCCGGTCATAACCCCTGGCGCGCACGGGAGCTAGCGCCTCTTTCAAGACTTCGACCGTCGTGTCTTTTTCCACGAGCAGGTCATTAGCGTTATCGCTCGCGCCAAAACCCAATTGCACGTGGTGTGCGTCTGGCTCTGCGAATTTTACCTTGCAGACGCGCAGAATTCTTTCTTCCACGTTTTGAACAGAAACCCTCAGCCCGACAAGAGCATCGAGCACCTCCACAGCAAACAATTCTGAATCGCAACCCAAGTTTTTTAGTTGCTTCCGTGCTGCCTCGGCGCCGCGTTGGAGAAATTACGTGGCAGCACGCATCTGCTCGTATCAGGAGTACCGGGTGCCGGGTAAGCTGACTTGGCGACGAGCAGGCAGTCCACGAGCCGTTACTCCAGCGTTTTGTCTAGAACCCGGCTACCGAATCTTCATTGCGTCACTGCGGGTCGGGCGTGAGTGTCCCAGTCGCGCGGTCAATACGGAAGCGGGAAATGGAGGAGTCGTGAAAGTGCGCCAAGGAGAAACCAGCACCATCCGCATCGACTTCAATGCTCGCGGATTTCGCGTCTACTGCAAATGGCGAAGAGACAATGGGATTCAGCTCGCCGGTTTTCCAGTTAACGCTGAAACCCGAAATACTCTGGGTAGTGTGATTCACCACATATAGGGAGTTGCCAGAGGGATCGATCGCTAGCCAGCCCGGGCCGCTCTCAGGAGGAACGGGTACGTACGATCGCGTTTGCGAGGGCCAATCCTTGTGGCAAAACTCGTCACCAAAACTCGATAGTTTAGAGGCATTTTTGACTTGGTCAGAACCGGAAAAGCAAGACAGGCGAAGAGATTTAGCTTCCCACACAATTGACACGATGGAGGTCTTGAGCTCGAATCTTCACGCCTAGCGTTTTCAACATCCTCAGCGATCCACGCAACATATTGTCGTAAGGCGACGCGCCACGAGTGCAAATGTCGTGAAACGAACGCCGATCTCGTGACGGTTTTGTCGGAGATGTTTGCGAAGCTCCCAGTTCTGGGCCAGATGATCCCTCACGCAACAGTATACTTTTTTATTTTGGGAATCGAACCGTTGAGGCGTGCCATTGGTAGAGTGCCGCGTTTCATGGGGCCTAAGCCATCAGATGTGCTTAGGCCACATCAAAGCCTTGAATGGATCCCTTTGTGTGAGGGTTTCTCGGTGTTCAAATACAACTACGCTAATTCGTCCCGCATATTCGAGACACGCCGTCAAGGTCTAGATACTTCGCCGTGGGTTGTTCTTGGCAGAAAATGTCACGCGCTGCCGTCCAAAGCTCTTTTCCTTGGTCTATTAAGGTTGTTCGATGACTCGTCCGGTACCACACTATATCGGCCCGGATTTGCTCCATAATGTAATGCGAGTGTAGCGTGTCTGAACCCCAATGTAAGTCGCATTGTGCGGAAGAGTCAGGCATCGGACCGCTCTTACAAATCAGCAACGCGGGCATCGGGTTCCTACTTCGAATCTTGTCGCGTTCTTTTTCCGCGTCCGAAGGTTGTTCGTCTGATGACCGCGCGTCTGGTTCCCCCCTATAGCGCCAGATATAGAAACCGGCGCGGGCGAACAGGTCATCGCGTTTTTTCTGCTCGGCTGTCTTTTCTGCAATCGCAGGTTTCACTGGAGCCGCTGACGTCGTCTGCGCGTAACAGTGTGGCGAAAGCAATAGCAGGGCAACTATTAGAGTTCGCATTGGCACAACCCAAGGACCCATGTGGCGACACTACCACGTGGAATGAAATTACTTCAAGCTGTTGGACGAAGAGGCGGTGAGGGCTGTACGAACCGGGATATGTCGCGAGGGTCAAATCCGAGCGAGCACACAGTACGTAATTATTTGTTTCGAATCTTCGATAAACTTGGCACATCGAACCGCCTGGAATTGGCTCTTTACGTAATTAATCAAAGGGAGGGGAACGGAAACCATCTAGTCGGGACCGGCGAACAAGAGATTGCCTCTGTTTAGAGGGACCTATGAAAACATTTCTCGAATGCCGCGATTTTCCTAATTGATTCACCTTAGGCGCAAGACTGAGGCGCTCGTGCATAGGTGGCTCCCTCAACTAAATCGTTTCTTACGAACATAAGTCACCTTCATTAATTTATGGCGCTGATGGAACGAAACGTGCCCAAACCCATTCCTCCTGCCCAACAAACCCTCAGGAGGTACGCGTATGAACGTTAAGATCGCCGGCAGCGTGTGTTGCAAGTCTCTTGTGCTCGGATCTCTCACAGTGCTCCTTTTCATCGGGTTGCCCGCATTCGCCCATCCGGTCTCTCCCCTTACCCAGCAGGGACAGCAGTCGACGCAGCCAGGCGCTGTTTCGGGGAAGGTCGTCTCCATAGCAGACGACAAGAAGTCGTTCTCACTTGAAGTGACCAACAACGGCAATGCGAACACCATGCAATTTGTGCTGGACCAAAACACGCAGGTAACCGGTCATGTGCATGGCGGCACCGACGCGACCGTTCAATATCAAACTGGTCAAGACGGTAAGCTTCTGGCCTTGAGCGTCGCACCAAAATCACAGTAGTTGCGAAGGCTACTTATCCACAATTAACTGTGAGGATGAGCCGATCTGCATTTTCGTGATCGGTTCGTCTTCGCGGTGATTTGTATTGCCTATTTTCTCCATCATTGCATTTTGTTCCCGCTGCCTGATAGCTATAGCGATAACGAAGAGAAGGCTGGAGAAAGTGGAGATCCGGGACAGTGATTTGCAGTAGTGATGATAACGCGGTTAACGACATCAATCGGTCCAATTCAAGAATATTGGGATACTCATCGTGATCGCAGCGACGACGTTGGCGAACTCAGTGGGTTAATCGGACTGTTTCCTCCTCCCGTGATCTGCAGCGGCCGCGTGTTCCCGTCCACGCTCACGCTGCTCGTGAAGCCCAAAAAGAATCGTGGACCACCGCCAGAAGTGCAACCAAGATTGCAGAACCATGCGTAAGCCGCTTGCGATTCCGTGTCGTGATAGGCGTACGTGATGCCAATCGTTCCGTCAACGTGACCATTGAAGTTCTGCACGGCAAACAGCGGTACGATACCACCTTGCCGGTACGCATTGTCGACTTCGAGCGAAATGCCGGGACCACCATTCGCCAATTCGTAGAACCCCCGACGGTTCCACATCGAATCACGAATCGTGATCGTTCCGACGCTACCTGGCACGCCGCAACACTGGTTGATGCCTGCAGCAGCGTAGAACATTGGCGTCCACGACGAGTCAATCACCTGATCCGGACCGCCACTGAAGAGCGTTTCGTAAAGCGCGTATCTTGCGCCGCCAGGACGAACGATCAGGCCGATCCCGGCCGTGTCGAGGGCGTTTCCTCCCGTGATGAATGCGTCTCTCCACCAAGTCATGCCCCAACCTGCATCTACCAGCATGCCAAGCCCATTCTGCGTCGGCGTGTAAAACGTCAGCTCGTCAAAATTATCGGCGCCGGCCTGTTGCCCATTACCGAGCGAGCTGACATACACGCACGGATAGGCCCAACAGTAAACGATCGGCGTACCGATAGACGCGAACTGCGGCGCACCCAGGTTGCTCTTGCCCAACGTTCCCGTCCACGTGACATCCGAGCCCACAATCAAGGGCTCCGTCAATACAAGATCGCCCTGCTGCCAGATCGTGACCTTCCACGGTGTCCCGACTGCAGAGTTGATCACGTACTGAGAGTTTGGCCGATCCGACGGAATCAGAAGCGGCCTCGTGCCAGCAGCTGCGGCCAGCCCAGCGGTCAAAGCTGGAGCATTATCGAACCGAACGAGCGCGTTCATAATGGTGCGCGGCAAGGCATCTGCTAAGTGCAACGCCGTTGTCCCACCGCCGCCATCCACGCGAGTCGTGAACAGCGAAGGGGTCGGTGTCGTGGCATCGCAGTCTGCGTCTGACACGTACCAGGGCAGCATCGGATGGTTCCACCCAAAGTCAACGAACCGCCTCGACGCTATTCCTCCGTGATCCTCGCCGTAGAACGTATTCGGCAGGCTCGTGCCAACGATGTGAAAAACTGAATCTCCCGGCCGTTCAGCACAGACAAATACTTCGTACGCCGACGTCACACCTGAACCTCCTGTGATCGGCGGCCACGTAATTGCATTACCCGCATAGTACGTCGCGACTCCTCCTCTGCCCGATGAAATAATCGTTCCCTCCTTAGTCGCTGTCTGTTCAGATTGAGGAACGTTGTTCACGAGAAACGAAGTCGGACTCGCACCCGACACCGGAAACCAACCACCGGCTAACTCGGCGTTCGTCATTAACGTCGAGTGAAACAGTGCGTCTTTGACTATCGGGTTCGGCTGGCTAGTCGTAAACGACAACGTGTTTCCTGTAAGACTCCACGTGGCAATCTGTATCCTCAATGCTCCCAGTGCCGCGGGCCCACTGGTAATCGTCGCAATCGGACCGGCCGCTGTCTTCGAACCAAGAACATCCCGAGCGAAAAGCCTATAGGCATACGTCGACGAGCCATTCGCGCCAGCGACTAGCAACGCGTCTGGGACCGTCAACGTAGCTGTGATGCCAGGGGTGACCATTGGAGATTCTGGTGTGGCCATCAGCGGCATCTGGCCAGCGCCGGCTATCGTTATCCCGTCACCAGGAATCCCATTCGCACCGTGCTGAAATAAATTCGTTCCGACCGTGATGGAAGTTCCTGAGCCGGAGCCCGTCGTATTGATTTGTACCGGTCGAGCGCCGAACTGTCGAAGGTCGATCCAGGGTGGATCGAAAGCTAACGTGGGCAGACTGCCTAAAAGAATCAACACTGCTATGTAACTACCCAGTTTGTTCATCCGAGCACCTTACGGCGAACGGGACGGACCTCCCGAGCCCCATCTCCCAGCATCGTGTCTGCGCTGCAATCAGTAAAACTCCGTTGTGTGGTCCCCATAAAGATTCTTGGGAGACTCTACTCAAATTACCGATTTTCTGGTACCAGCGGCGCGGCGCTGCGACCTACGGTGTCCAAAACGGCCCTTTTCCATATTCCTTCAGGCGAGCTCCGAAAGCCCGATACAGTGTAGCCCGCCGAACCGATGTCGTCTCGATATCATCGGTTTGCAGCGCCGAGACATCCATCCGGATCAGCTCCGCGAAAGTACTACTAGATACCACTAATAGCGAGTTCGCTAGTCCTAAGGCTCACAGTCCTAGTACCGCATCGCATCCTCTATATAGTCAGATAAGGAGATTCTCACCATGCGATGCGTATGTGGACCTGTTCGGAACACTCTGCCGTTCCGTTTTCACGGACGAATCCTTGGTGTGGTCACTATCTTGGCCGTAATCCTCGGACTGCTCAATGTCGGGGGCTGCGCCGGAGGTTTTGAAGGCGCGAAACCGCAGCCGCCCTTGATTGTCACGCAGCCTGGCAACCAGGCAGTGAAGGTCGGACAAACCGCAACCTTCAGCGTGACCGCGACCGGTACCGGTCCGCTGACTTACCAGTGGTACGTAAACGGGGTACCGATCAGCGGTGCGACTTCCAGCACTTATACGACGCCGCCGACTACGGTGGGCCAAAGCGGTTCGGTTTATACCGTCACCGTCTCTAATTCCGTAGGCAGTGTGACCAGCGGTCCGGCAACGCTCACGGTACAAGTCATACCTCCGGTCGCCGGGAGCTTGGTACCGAGCAATGCAACCCCGCCCTTTAACTCTCCGGTGATGCTGATTCCCACGTTCTCTGGAGGGACGGCCGTCATCGGTTCAACCGGCGTCGGGAGTTCCGATATTACGGCGTCGGCTGTAAGCGGCGGCTCGTATCCGACTCCAGCTTTGACTTCCACCAAAACGTACACGCTGACGGTTACAAGTCCGCAGGGCACTGTGGTTTCGACGACATGCGTGGTAACGCCAACCCCCGTCACGATCACGCCGATTGTGCCAGCGAATCAGACCACCGCGCCGGGCCAACTTACGTTCACTGCAATCGCTAGCGGCGGTTTGACGAACGGGTTGACGTGGACCTCATCTGCGGGAACCTTTAGCGGAAACGTTTGGACATCACCCAAAGTGCCCGGCACTTACACGATCACCGCGACGAGCGTGGACGAACCGTCGGTGTCCGTAACAACGACGAGCACTATCAGCGGTCCAACAATCACAACCCAACCGGTTAGCCAGCACGTTTGCACCGGATCGAATATCGTGCTGAGTGTGACCACCTCGTACGCGACTTCTTACCAATGGAACTTTAACGGTACACCGATCCCCGGAGCTACCAGCTCGACTTACACCATTCCGACCGCGGCTGCTGCTGATGTTGGAAATTACACGGTGACGGTAACGAATGGAGTCGCAAGCGTAACTTCGGCCGTCGCCACTATTGCTGTGGGATCGCAAATCACATCGAACCCAGCGAGCGTGACGATACTTCAAACTCAAACAGCTGTTTTTTCGGTAGCGGCCCAAGGACTGACTCCGTTCACGTATCAGTGGTACCAAATCCCTTCGGGCAGCGCCACCGGCACTGCTATCCCTGGCGCAACATCAAACATCTACACCACGCCGCCGGTGGACAGCAGCTACAATGGCGCGCAATACTACGCGACAGTTACGGATTCCTGTGGAACCACCCCACTCACCAGCACCGACGCCACTCTAACGGTAACGACGGGAAATGCTTCGCCCACCATCATCACTCAGCCGGTTGGCGCAAGCGTCGCGCCGGGCGGCACTGCCACGTTTAACGTCGTGGCTTCCGGCACACCAGCCCTGAGCTATCAGTGGTATGTGATTCCCGCGGGGCAAACGACGGGAGTCGCGGTCGCGGGAGCCACGTCCGACAGTTACACCGTGCCGAGCTCGGCGACCGCAATCACCGACGATCAGAACCAATACTATGTCGTCGTGACGAATGCCTACGGCCAAGCAGTCTCGCAGCCGGCGACTCTTGCAGTTGGCAGTGGAATCCTGATCACTCAGCAACCGGTGACTCAATATGTGGGTGTGGGATCCACCGCGACTTTTCAAGTGACGGCGGTTTCCAACCTACCCTTGACGTACCAGTGGTACGAAGCCGCGCCGGGCAGCTCTACCTTCACGGCCATCGCGGGAGCGACTAGTCCAACATACACATCCGGTCCAGCCGCTAGCGCGGATTCCGGTTCCGTTCTCTACGTGGTCGTGAGCAATGGGGTCACGGCGTCCGTGACGAGCGTCTCCGCGGGTCTGTTCGTTGGCGCATTGCAGGGCATTCCGAATCTCTGTGACTCGAATTGGTCCCCACTGGGCGATGCCGTGGCGGAAGCGGGATGCAGCTACCAACTAACGGCCGCAACAAATAACCAGATCGGCGTGCTGGTATGGCCGAATCTGATTTCGACTGGCGACGTCCAGCTCAGCTTTACGATGACGCTCAGCAATCCGAGCACTGTTCCTGCCGACGGCTTCACCGTGGTTTTCGGCGATCCCTCGTTGGGAGCAACCACCACGAGCGAAGGTGCGCCGGGTATGGGACTGGGAGCGAAAGGAATTCCTGGGACTGTGTTCGGCTTCGACACCTATCACAATGCAGGCGATCCGCTGGTTCCCTATGTAGGCGTGGGCAGAGGAGAAGCCCCGCTGTTTGAAAATCCGTGGTTCAACGTCAATACCAGCATTCCAATGCTTGTCGCGGACGGCATGACCATTTCGCATGACTACACCATAACAATCCAGCAGGGGCAAATGACGGTGACGCTAGACGGCGTGCAGGTGATGTCTGGATCAGTAACGGTTCCAGCGGTGGCTTATTTCTACATCACCGCGTCCACGGGCGGCTCATACGAGCAAGCGGTGATCAGCAATGTGTCAGCCACAGTTTCGGTGCCGTCGAATTGACGCGAGGCGCTTGAGGAGAATTGCGAATGCGATCATTCCTATTGGCGACAATTTTCTTGTTCGCAGGAAGTACGGCTGCGGTGGCACAGGATTCGTACAAAGGGGATGCGGCTGCGACCTACGAATGGGTGCGCGCCAATGCTGGTCCCGGACAGTGCGGATGTTTTGGGATGAATGGCGGAGGGCTATCGGCGTCCTGGAATTTCCATGATCGTTGGTCCTTGGTTGCGGACATCAGCGCACAGAACGCGAACGGCGCTCCCACCGCGGGAAGCTCATTGACCTTGGTATCGTATTTGGCCGGAGCGCGGTACAGACTTCCGCAACCCTGGTTTGAAGGGAAACATAAGCCCGAGCCGTTTGCACAAGTGCTGCTGGGCGCCACACATGCTGGCGGCGGAGTGGCTGGAGTTGGCGACGGTTCTTACCAGTTTGCCAGCCGGATCGGCGGAGGTATTGACGTACCGCTGAGTTCCCGGTTCGCGCTGCGGATTGTTCAGGTCGATTATTATTTGACTACTTTCGCGAACTCCACGAACGACCACCAGAACAATTTATTGGTCGGAGCCGGTATTGTGTTTCATTGGTCCCGGTAGGAAACTCTTCAGGGACCAGCATTGCGATTTCTTCCCTCGCTCGAACAACTGCCGCGTCCTAAACACAGTGGCGTCCCCGCGTGACGGTCGACAACAGGGATCAAGATCACTGCTAGATCCTGCTAAACACCCTGATCGGACGTGTGGATTCCAAGTTTCCCAGCCCCGATCATTGGGCAACTATGCTGAGAGTGACGGCGCACAGGGGGGTCACGTTGCAGCCGCAGAATGCGCACGAAGATCCGGGCGTTCCAAAAAAACCTGTTCGAGCCGGTCGCCGTAAATTATTGAATCAGCACGCTTGGAAAATGCCCGAAAGCGCTTGGGACCTATGCAATTGGAATCGTGGGTGAGCTTCCATGAGACTGCGGTCCGTGAATCTTCTTCTGCCGATCCCTCTGCTTGTTCCGTGTCTATCCACCGAGTTGCCGTTGGCGAAGCATGCTTTTGGGGCGTGGAGTAGTAGCGGAAGATGGAAAATGCAAACTCGGATATCAGTTCTCAGCAGACCTCAACCAAGTTAGCGAAAAAAAAGCGCGCTTGCGCACTCGGAAATATGCCGGTCGCTGTCTGGCGAAGGTCATCGCGCGTCGCCTGCGCTGAGCGTCTGTGTGCCGAACCGGCGACGTGACAGCGAGTTCGACGTCCGCCGCCCGAGCTTTGCGCTCCGGCGCGACGAACTCATCGGCGATTGCGCGACGCATCGCTGGAATTTAGCGCCTGGTCGACGCATACACGCACGCGTGAACCCAGAACCGGGCCAGCATTGGTTGCACTTGACTGAGACCGAGAACTTCAGGTAGGCTAGAGTTTCGGGTCGGTCTTTTTCGCCCGGACACGGAATCAGCGCCTGGTTAGTCAGGCGTCTGAACGGGATGACGCGATGTAATTTTGGTCGCGTGGTCCCGTTTTTTTTTGTGCGGGCGACGCGGCAAGGGCTGAGGCGCACAAATGAATTCCAAAACCGTCGTACCAACTGCTTCCACCGCGGAGAATCAAACTCAAGAAGCCCCGGGCGTGCCTCAGCACTCAGTCGCACCTACCGACTACGGCACGACCGCCCACTTTTTCAACGAGATTCGGGATTTCCTCACCCAACACCCCGGTCTCACGACCGACGCGGCTCTGAAACTGACATATTTTGCTTTCGCGATTCTCTTCGCTGAGTGCGCACAGGCGTGGCCACTTGCTTTGGTCGTCGCGCCCGATACGACAGGTTCGAGTCTGCTCTTGCGAATGTTTGCCTCCGTGTGCGTGGCTCCCGTCCACGTTGGCGACATCACGCGCAGCGCAATGCTCACCCTGCCGCCGTCGCCGCGCCCCACTCCGCTAATTATTGACCAACTCGTCCCGAACGGTGAGCTCGAGCGCCTGTTGCGCGTGATGGGTCGACCCGGCGCCCAGGTCCTGCGCAATGGAAAATTCTTCGACCTTTTCTTGCCCACGCTCGTTTGCACGGCAGAGCCTTTGCGCGACGGCTGGATCACCGATCAGGCGTTGCAGATCGCTCTATCGCCGAGTCGCGGCTCTCTCCCGAAATTTGATTCCGAATCCTTTAACGAGTCAGGCCGCCATTTTCGCGGAAAATTGCGGCGCTACAGCGAGGTGAATCTTGCTGCAGTTCGCGGCTCGCAGTTCGACGCGCCCAGCTTCAGCTCACCAACGCGCGAACTGGCTTGCATGCTCGGAGCGTCGATCGTGGATGATCCCGCGCTCCAACGTTGCGTACCGATGCTCCTTGAGTCGCAGGATCAAGACGTCCGCATCCGCCATGCGGATTCGATCCCAGCGGTCACTGTCGAAGCGCTGCTGTTCTTGTCGCACGAATTGTCCCGCCGTCAGGCGCTCATGGGCGAAATCGCCACCATCGTCAACGGAATTTTAAAGGGTCGCGGCGAAATCTTCGAAGTCGATCCGCGCGAGGTGGGCAATCACGTTCGCGCTCTGGGATGTTTTTCCGAGCGCCTGGGCCGCGCAGGTCGCGGGATCCGCTTCTCTCGCACCGTTCGCAGCAGGATCCACGAGTTGGCGGAGGGCTACGACGTTCGCACGAAGTTAGAAAATCCCACCTGCGAATTCTGTGCGGACGCAAGAGCGCGCGCCGTCGAAGCACAGAAGCGGGGCACTTGAAAAAAAGTGCACATGATGCACATGGTGCACGTCGTTTCGCGGAAGGACTTTCCCTAACCTGGCACCAGTTGCAGCTGTCAGGAATCGGGCGTTACGAACGGTTGTGGGCGCACTCGTTAAGCGAGGCAACGAAAAGGAGAGGCGTCGTGAAACAAACCCCCGAACAGTGGGACGGCCTAGTCCGTCGCCTCAATCAGGGCGGCTGCCCGGTGCTGTCTGATCATGGCTATAAGATCTCTCCGGTGGGATTGGCGATTGAAAAAATTCCCGGAATGAGTTTCAACTCGATTTTCGACCTGAAGCAGGGCGGCGCGGGCTATCAGATCGAGCTCACGCTCCGGAATGATGCTAGCCGTCCCATTGATATCGTCGGTTTCCAGATCCAAACCCCCTGGGGCGTCCCACCACTGTCCCTCATCTCCGCTGCGACGAGATCGTCCGCATGGTATGGACTTTATCGCTTTCCGGAACCCGGTCCATACTATGATGCCGAATGGGTCATCAATCGCATGTTCGCCCGGCGCAAGAGCCGGCTACAGCCAGGCGCACCACCAGTTGAAGGAGTGCTGGTGGCGTCGTCCGAAGAACCGATTCCTGAGGACATCCCTCACCTGGCACGCATCATCGTGACGCTTTCGGTCTTCGATTCGCGCCGCAATACGTATTCCACGCAATTTAGATTGCCAGTTGACCGTCGTGCGCGCGTTGCTCGCGGGAAGATGAGCCGGGCGACGGACGAGCAGTATGTGCATTATGCTGGAACGAGTGACGATCCGACCGCGGAAGCGTTGCCCGTCATCGGTTCAGGAGCCCGGGCAAAGCGCTGAACCACAATGAATACAGTGCTCAACCAAGGGCTCGACAGATGTGGTGATGCCAACATCGCACTCGATGGCAATGGGCGTGCACTTGCCACCCGAAGCACAAAGCAGATAGCAGGATGTTATATTATGTTTAGTTAACTTATAGATAATATAATGACTACACGTATGACGCGCGCGGCAATGGAGCGCGACGGAATCCACCGACCGGGGGGATGTGACAGCCATGGTTCGTTCATCGCCGTCCGGTTAGTTGTGTACCGATCAGTGCGGAACGCGCGCCCGGAGAAGACGCTTGCTGCTTCGCCGGAAACGATAGATCCCATGTGGCGCACCGCGATTCTAGAAGGTATTCTGATACTGGTAGAGATGCGCATTCGCCCGCACGATGCGGCAAATCAGAATGCCGAGGCGCGATCCCAGAATTTATTCGTTCCGTATCAACGGAGGAGACCACATACCTGCTGACTCCTTGCTCAAACGAAGAATGCGTTGAGTGGGTTGGGGGCGGCCGGTCTGTCAGCTTATGTGCGGAATCTGCGGCGCCATCGGATTGGACCCGAAAATAAACGGTGAGGCAATCGCCCGCCGTATGCTCGCCGCCATCGTGCATCGCGGCCCGGATGAAGAAGGGATTCTCATCGCCCCGCCCGTAGTCGCAGGTTCGCGCCGCCTCAGCATCATTGATCTTCCCGGTGGTTCCCAGCCCATTTGGAACGAAACCGGCACGCTCGCTGTCGTCTACAACGGTGAAATTTACAATTTCCGCGAGCTGCGCAAGGAACTGGAAGACAAGGGCCACACTTTCCTTACGCGCTCCGATACTGAAGTAATCGTCCACGCCTACGAGCAATGGGGCGAACAATCCGTCGCCAGGCTGCGCGGCATGTTCGCGCTTGCGATCATCGAAATGCCGCAAGGTCGCGGCGGCCCGGCGACTGCGGTGTTTCTCGCGCGTGATCCCTTGGGCATTAAGCCTCTTTACTACGCGGTGGGCGGCGGAGGCTTGTTATTTGCCTCTGAAGTGCGCGCGCTGCTCGCCAGCGGCTGCATTGCTCCGCAGCTTTCTTCCGCCGCGGTTCCATCGTATTTGCTGTTTGGTTCCGTCAGCGAACCGATGACCATGGTCGAAGGCGTTCTCTCACTTCCGCCCGGACATTTCGTGAAAATTCACGCGAACGACCCGCGTCGCGTGCCCAAGCCCAAGCTGTACTGGGATTTCACGAAGCAGTTTTACCAGGACGAGGACGCTGAAACCGGAACCGCATACCAGGAAGATTTTGCCTCCGCCGCGACTACCGTTCGCTCGCTCCTCGAAGATGCCGTCCGCAGCCATCTGGTCGCGGATGTTCCGGTCGGCGTATTTCTCAGCGGCGGTCTCGATTCCACAGCTATCGCCGCGCTCGCCAGCCATGTGCAAAAAGGCATTCACACTTTTACTGTCGCGTTCCCCGACGCCGAATACAGCGAAGCAGATATCGCGCGCAAAACCGCGCAGCGCTTGGGAACCGAACATCGCGAGATGACCCTCTCGAGCGGCGATATGGAAGCGCGCCTCGATGAAGCTGTCGCATCCTTCGATCAGCCCAGCATGGATGGCATCAACACTTATTTTGTTTCCTGGGCGGCGCGCCAGGCGGGATTAAAAGTAGCGCTCTCTGGCTTGGGCAGCGATGAACTCTTCGGCGGTTACAGTTCGTTTCGCGCCACGGCGCAGGTCACGCGGCTCACCACCATGGCCCGCTTCTTCCCGAAACTCGCGCGCGAGCTGGCCACCTCCGGCATCAAGCGCTCTAAAGTTTATCGCGGCTCCCCCGACGCATTTCGCAAAGCGTTCTCCGCATGGCTCGATCCACACTTGCTTCCCTCGCCGTATTTTTTCACGCGCGCGCTTTTCACCCCGCAGACGGTCGTCTCGCGCTTGGGCGACGACTCCGCTAAGTGGGACGCCATGCTCTGGTCGCGCTGGCTTTCCGAAGCCACGCACCAATCGCGCCGCATGGACCGCTTCACGCGCATCTCTTGGCTCGAGCTGCGTTCCTACCTGGTGAACACTTTGCTTCGCGATACAGATGCCATGAGCATGCATCATTCTCTCGAAGTGCGCGTGCCCTTCCTTGACGGGCCGCTCGTCGAATATGTCCTGGAGTTGCCCGAAGCGCTGAAGCGCAATCCCGCGCGCCCGAAAGCGTTGCTGGTCGAAGCGCTAAAGGATTTGTTGCCCGACGAAATCGTGAAATTGCCCAAGCGCACTTTCACTTTCCCATGGGAAACCTGGCTGCGCGGTAAATTGGGGGAACGCGTCGCGGTCCAGCTCGGCGATTGGTCGCCCGCGCTCGAATCCCGCCTCGACGGTCGCTTCGCGCAAGCCGTGTGGAAGGATTTTCTGCGCGGCCGCACCACATGGTCGCGCCCCTGGAGTCTCTACGTGCTGAATGAATGGGCCAAACGCAATCTCCGCGTCCCAGAACCGGCCGCCGAGCCCAATCGCAACGCCGCAACAGCTCACGTCGCCTGAAGCGGCAACCCTGCCCGCGGCCGCGATGCCGCGACATTCGATTTGCAGAAACTCGCCGCCGCCACTGATGGATTCTCGGGCGCCGAAATCGAGCAGGCCATTGCCTCCGGCCCGTACACCGCGTTCGGGCAAAAACAACAACTCTCGACCGACATCCTCCTGGCCGAAGTTCACAACACCCAACCGCTCAGCGTGACCCGTACCGAAGACTTCCAAGCGATAAGGGCGTGGGCGAAAGACCGCGCCGTCCCCGCCGACTGAAAACATCTGCGACACGTACAATGCACTGCTCCCGCTGCGTGAACGAAAAACACGAAAAAAACTAGCGATTAGAATGGGTCGCTGTTGTTTGTTTTCGCTAATTTGCGTCGGTTTTTGATATTTGGGTGACTAGCGATTAGAAATGCGTGATTGGTGAGCAGTGATTGGTGAGTAGTGAACCGCGAGCCGTCTCCCGCGACGGGTGAATCGTGATTCTCGGGGCGCAAAACGTGAAAAACGCGCGCTGCAAATCGCTGTTTTGAGCCGATTAGAAAAATGCAACGCATTGTTTTCAGGGGAGTTGCGGGCGTTCTTAATCGCGGCGTGGCCGATTAGAAATTGGCGGGTGGAGAGCGGGGCTGGGGCGCTGGCGGTTGAAGCGCGAGCAGCGTGGACCATGTAGCCCCCTTGTGGTGATGAAATTAGCGCACGACTGATGATAACACAGTCGTTAAGGTAATTCAAGTGCAAACCGAGGGGTGGGGGCTCGCCGGGCCGGATGATGCCAGGTTAACTGCGAGCAAGTCGAAAACACGCGGGAAAGGCACCGCCCTTCGAACCGGCACCGCCGGTTGTCAGGATGAATCGCGCTGTAGCGCAATTCACGAAAGGTATGCCGCTTCGCGGCTAAGAATTTATGTCGGACCTAAAGCTCCGACCTACAAAACGTGAGGCGGGCGCTTCGCGCCGTCATTTTACCCGCCGCGGCGGGCCGGCCTGCCACCGGCAGGCGCTCACGGTAAACGATCGTGTGTGCGGTTTCACATTTTGGTTTCCGGTCGAATGTAGCGCGAAACGTCGGAGAAAACAGCCGGACGAACGTCCAGACAAGGTACAGAAAAGGTCCAGAACTAGTACGAGCTATACGAAAACTGACCCAAGCCTGTACGAGGTGCGACGGACAGTTTCAGTACAGGTTTTTTCCGCGCGGGCGGGCGCGACAGCGCGGGAGATAGGGCCGAAACCCTGGAAGCTTCGGTATAATCGCGCACAATGACTCTGACAGCAGGAACAAGACTAGGACCATACGAAATTGTGGCGCCGCTGGGCGCAGGCGGGATGGGCGAGGTGTATCGCGCGAAAGATACACGGCTGGGGCGAGATGTGGCGATTAAGGTGTTGCCGGCCCGGTTTTCGTCGAGCCCGGAATTGCGGGAACGATTTGAGCGGGAGGCCCGGGCGATTTCTTCGCTGAATCATGCGTGCATCTGCACGCTGCATGACGTGGGTCACCAAGACGGTGTGGACTTTCTGGTGATGGAGTATCTAGAGGGAGAATCGCTGGCGGAGAAATTGCGCAAAGGTGCGCTGCCGCTGAGAGAGACGCTGAAAATCGGGATGGAAGTGTGCGAAGCGCTGGACGTGGCGCACCGCGCGGGAATCGTGCACCGCGATCTGAAGCCCGCGAACATCATGCTGACGAAAAGCGGCGCGAAGCTGATGGATTTTGGCTTGGCGAAGGCCAGCACCGCGGGCGGGGCAGCGAGTGGAAGCGCGCCGCTGCTTTCGGCCGCGGAAACGATCAGCGGGCCGAGCCCGATGTCGCCGTTGACGGGCGTGGGGCAGGTGATTGGAACGATTCTGTACATGTCGCCGGAACAGATTGAAGGGAAGGAAGCGGACGCGCGGTCGGATGTGTTCGCATTGGGCGCGGTGCTTTACGAAATGGCGACGGGGCAGCGGCCGTTCGAGGGAAAGAGCCAGATCAGCGTGGCCAGCGCAATCTTGGAAAAAGACCCGACGCCGATTCGGCGACTGCAGCCGTTGACGCCGGCGGCGTTCGAGCGCGTGGTGAGCACGTGCTTGCAGAAAAACCCGGAGGACCGTTTCCAATCTGCGCGTGACATAAGATTGGAGCTGAAGTGGATCGCCGAAAATCCAGTCGCGGAAACTCCAAGCCTGGAAACAAAACCCAGCGAAGCGTCACGGGCGAACAAATCGCTGCGCCTTTTACCCTGGGCGCTTGCCGCAACCCTCGCGATTGCCTTCGCAGCGGGGGCGTGGGTGTACCACCGGAACGTAGGCAGCGCAGCAATCCCCACGTATAAGCAGTTGACGTTTGAGCGCGGGTTCGTCTATGCGGCACGATTTGCATCGGACGGACGATCGGTGGTTTACAGCGCGAGCTGGGATGGGCAGCCACTGCAGATTTATTCCACAGATCCAGGCAGCCCGGAATCGCGCGCGCTGAATCTGCTGAATTCCACCTTGTTTGCGGCCTCGGCTAAGGACCTAGCCATTTCGATTGGCTGCAGGGACCGCTACATCGGAGACTGCCAGGGCACGTTGGCGCTGGTGCCGGTTTCCGGAGGGGCGCCACGAGAGATTGCAGAGGAAGTAGTAGCGGCGGATTGGACTTCGGATGGAAGTGAGATGGCGATCGTCCGCCATACCGAAGGAAAGTATCGCGTGGAATATCCCCGGCGAAAAGTGATTTACGAGAGCAGTAAGCCGCTTGGGTTTGTGCGCATCGCACCGGACGGAAAGTCGCTCGCCATCGCACAATCGGTGGGCGAGTGGGGAGATGCAGGCCAGGTGTTAGTGCTCGATGGAAACGGCAAGGAGCTAACACATTCGCGAATATACGTGAGCCTCGAAGGAGTCGCCTGGCCGCCGTCGGGCGAAGAAGTGTGGCTGGCGGGGACCACAGACACGGGATGGGCCGATGCGATTTATGCGCTGCGCATGAACGGGCAGGAACGCATCGTGCTGCGCTTGCCGGGGATGCTGCGCTTGCACGATATTTCGCGTGACGGCGGGGTTCTGTTCTCGAAAGACCTGTGGAGATCGGAGATCATGTATCGCGGCGCTACCGACAAATCCGAACGAAATCTCTCCTGGCTGGACTACGCGCAATTGCGGGACATCAGTGATGACGGCAAGATCGTGTCCATCGCCGACTGGGGACAGGCGGCAGGGACTTCCGGACTCGCGTTTGTGCGCAAGACCGACGGGTCTCCCGCAGTGAAGTTGGGAGCCTGGGACGAGCCGGTGCTTTCGCCGGATGGCACAAGGGTTTTGGCTGTAGAAGGAATCACAGTGGGAACGGGGAAGCCATCGGTGGTGCCGATCGGTGTGGGAGAGATTCAGAAATTCGAAGTGGGCCCAATCCAGAACGTACAGTCGATGGGATGGATGCCGGATGGGAAAAGTTTTTATTATGGCGCGGATGACGGACATGGATTTCGCATGTACTTGCAGGACCTTGCCGGCGGACCGCCGCGAGCGGTGACGCCTGTGATCACAGTGAAGTCCTATTACTTTGAAACTCACTTGGCGTCGCCAGATGGGAAGTTTCTCTTTGCGCGGGATACCACCGGAAAAGCGAAACTGTATCCCGTGGCGGGCGGAGCGGCACAAGACGTCGCAGGATTGATGGCGGATGACGTGTGGATAACCTGGGCCAAAGATGGCCGGGAAGCGTATGTGTTTCACGACGAAAAAACATCGGCGACCGTGTACCGCGTGGACGTGACGAGCGGGAAACGAGAGGTGGTGGGGAAATTGGCGCCGGCTGATGCGGCGGGAGTGACGTCCATTGCAAGTGTTCTGTATACGCCGGACGCGAAAGCGTACGCATACTCGGACACGCAGGAGTTGTCAGAATTGTTTGTGATGGGCGGTCTGAAGTGAGGCGCGCCCGGATCAAAATCGATCGCGACTGCCGAATTGCGCGCGAAGGCACGCGGTCCGGCGTCAGATGCCTTTGAATTCACCGCCGTCCATGCGTAGCGAAGCTCCGGTGAGCCATTTCGCTGGGGCTGACACCAGGTAAGCGAGAAGATCCGCGATCTCTTCGGGCTGGCCGAAACGAGAAATGCCGGCTTCTTCTGGAAACTTCTTGATTGCTTCTTCGACCGTGAGGTGGTGGGCTGGGGCCCACCTTTGAAAAAATGACTGGCGCCGGCCCGTCATTACTGCTCCCGGCGAAACGCTGTTGACCTGCACACCGTCCTTGATTCCCTGCTCCGCGAAAGCTTTCGCCAGAGCGATGATTGCCGCATTGGTTGCGGCGACGGCCGCAAATCCGGGCTTGGGGTCCCAAGCGGCGAGTCCCGAGAGCAGCACTACAGAGCCCTTGGAAACCTTCAGCGCATCCCAGGCTTTTATCGTGAGGCGACGCGCTCCGTGAAACTTAAGCGCCATACCATCGTCCCATTGCGCGTCGGTCATCTCGAACAGATCGATTTGCGGCACCGCTCCGGCGATATTCAAGAGCGCGTCAATCCGACCGAAGCGCTGCAGTGTGTCGTTCACGGTTTTCTCCGCGGCCGCCGGCTCGCGAAGGTCCAGCGGCAACACTAGGCTTTCAGCTCCGGAGGACTTCGCCTGTTGCGCGGTCTCCTGCAGGTGCGCTTCGTCACGCGCGATCAAAACGAGAGAAGAAAAATCCCGCGCCAGCCGTATCGCGGTGGCCTTTCCGATTCCCTGGCTGGCGCCAGTAATGATGGCCACAGAGTTCGGCACCGTTGCTTCTCCTTAATAATTTCCACAGCTCGATAAGCGCACTGCGTACTTTGGCTATTGCGGCTCGAGTCGCTAACTCGCGCTTCGTCGCGCCGGAATCTCTAGCGCCAGCGTCTCGCGTACTGCTTCCGAGATCACATCAACCACAACATTCGGTTCCGTGTACATCGGGGTGTGATCCACGGGATAGGAACGGATTTTCGCGCCCATGCGTTCTGCCATGAAGCGCTGCGTGGTGGATTTGATCATGCGATCTTCTTCCGCCAGCAGGTACCAGGCGGGCTTCGTCCTCCACGTTGGTTGCGGAATGACCTCTTGGATGCATTTCAGGGCAATCGGCCGCTGTACCGCTGCCATGATTGCCGTCTGATCGGCCGAAGCTTTGTGAGCGACAGCCTTGCGAAAGCCGTCTGCTGGCATCCAAATGAAACCGTGCGCGTCGGGCGCCAAATGCGGAGCCTCTGGATGCGGCGGTTCGCGATAGAAGACCTGCGCAACAGTTTCGCCCTCGCCGGGAGCCAGCGCTGAGATGTACACGAGAGCTTTGATTCGATCGTCGGCAGGACCGGCAATCACTGCACCGGCGTAGGCATGTCCGACCAGCACCACTGGCCCGTCGGCTCTCTCCAGCGTTCTGGAAAGAGCCGCGATGTCGTCAGTAAGCGATGTGAGCGGAAGTGGAGCGCAGATTACGTTGAGGCCCAGGCGTTGCAACGGGAGAATCACGTTCCTCCAACACGAACCGTCCGCCCACGCTCCGTGCACTAACACCACGGTTCCCTTCTGAGTAGTCATTTCACCCTCTCATGATCCGCTGCGAGGCTATATGCCGTTCGCGTCAAAGAATTCTTTCATCGCCGCCGCAATCTCGACGACGTGCGTTTCCAGAGCAAAATGGCCGGTGTCCAGCATTTTCACCTGCGCGGCGGGGATGTCCTTGCGGAATGCCTCCGCGCCGGCGGGAATGAAGAAGGGATCGTTCTTGCCCCAAATTGCGAGCAACGGAGGCGTCGCTTTGCGGAAGTATTCTTGAAAGGTGGGATAGAGCGCTACGTTGGATGCATAATTCAAAAACAAATCCAGCTGGATATCTTTGTTTCCTGGCCGCTCCATGAGCGCCATATCCAACGTGTAGGTTTCCGGCGCAATGAGATCTGGATTCGCCACTCCGTGCGTGTATTGCCAGCGTGTGCCGTCAACTGTGAGAACGTTCTTCGCGATGACTTCGCGGTTTTCAGCGGTGGGGAAAGCCCAATATTTTCGGATTGGTCCCCAGGCATCACCGAGTCCTGCTTCATACGCATTCCCATTTTGTGAAACGATCGCTGTAATCCGTTCAGGATGAGCCATGGCGAGGCGGAAGCCCGTTGGCGCCCCATAGTCGAAAACGTAAATTGCGTACCGGTCAATTTTCATTGCTTCTGTGAAAGCAGCTACCGTGACAGCCAACGCGTCGAAGGTGTACTTATATTTTCGCTTGTCGGGCACTTCCGTAAAGCCGAAACCGGGCAAGTCTGGCGCGATTACCCTGTAGCGATCCGCCAGGCGAGGAATCAGCTCGCGATACATGAACGACGAAGTGGGAAATCCGTGCAGCAACAGAACCACCGGGGCCTGGGGATTGCCTGCCTCTCTGTAAAAAACCTGAACTCCATCGGCTTCGATCTTGTGGATCGATGTGAATGGCACGACCACGTCGGTCTTTCGCCTTGCGGCTGAAACATTCTGAGCCATGGATGATTCCTCCTAAGTGTGCCGGCATCGGACTACGAACACCGGACAAAGTATCTGTGACAGGTTACACCATCATGCCTGTAACTTGTCAATACTGCGACTCCTGGTTACACTACTTCTGAGCCTTGCCACACTTGACCCACTCCGAAAGGAAGCCCCTTGCTCAGCCCGGCCCGCTGTTCTTGGCGGGACATCTCAGCCTGGACTTTCTCAACACCCGCATGCGAGTGAACGGGAGGATTGTGGACGTCCTGCAGCGCGACCAGGACGTATTGCAATGGCTGAAACTAGCAGGATTTCCAGTGCCAAGAGTTGGTCGGGGCGCGACGCGGACATCTCTGTTGAGTTCCGCGCGAAAGCTGCGTGAAAATATTCGTTCGCTTGTGGAGCAACGAAAGGCTGGACGGCGGGGAGATCCTGCAACTCTCAACCGATTTCTGTCAGCCGCGCAGAGTCACTCCCGGCTGGTTTGGAACAAGCCACACGCGCTGAAGATCGAAAAAATCCGGCAAAAAGATACGGCTGAGGCGATTCTTGCACCGGTGGCGGAAGCTGCTGCCGACCTACTGGCGACGGCCGACTTTAAGCTGGTGAAGCGCTGTGAAGACGAGACGTGCGTGCTCTGGTTCTCTGACCGCACCAAATCGCATCATCGCCGTTGGTGCAGCATGGGAATCTGTGGAAACCGGCAGAAGGTCGCGGCGTACAGACGCCGACTTCGCAGTCGCGCTGGATCCAAGCCTCGCTAACATCACCCGCTAATCTCAAGAAACGGCAGCAACGCGACGTCTCAGCGTGCGGGCCGCGAGTCGGCGGAGACCTCAGCCGGCTACGCACACGCGCCGCTAGATAGACGGCACGGCAGTCCCATACCTCCACATACTTTTTCAATTTATTCGTGAGACAGGGCGACGAATTTCCGCCACAATATTCGGGATGGTTATCCTGGGTATCAACGCTTACCACGCTAACGCCTCTGCTGCGATTATTGTGGACGGACGGCTGCTTGCGGCCGTGGAAGAAGAGCGGCTGAACCGCGTGAAGTACGCGGCGGGGTTGCCCGTGCGCGCGATTCAATATTGCCTGGACCAAGCGGGCGTAAAACTTTCAGAGGTGGATCACATCGCTGTCCCGCGCAACCCGTGGGCGCGCCTGGGAACGAAGCTGCGATTCGCGATGCGCATGCCGAAGTTCGCTCTGGATCGCGCGCGGGTGATGAAGCGTTTCGCCGGAATTCAGGAAGAACTGGCCGCGGCTTTTGAAACTCCCGCGAAAAAAATCGGCGCGCAATTTCACCGCATCGAACATCACACCGCGCATCTGGCGAGCGCTTATTTTGTCTCGCCCTTTGAGGGTTCCGCGGTCCTTTCCGCCGACGGCCTGGGGGATTTCGCGAGTTCGATGTGGGCGCTGGGCGAAGGTCCGCGCATGACGGCGCTCGGCGAAATCACTTTTCCACATTCGCTGGGCATGTATTACACCGCGCTGACGCAATACATCGGCTTCTGGAAATTTGGCGACGAATACAAAGTGATGGGACTCGCTGCCTACGGCCAGCCGGAATTTCTGGATGAATTTCGCCGCATCGTGTATGTGGACGCGCCGCTTTCCTTCCGCCTCGGGCTGGAATATTTCACGCACCAATCGCAAGGCGCGGACATGACGTGGCGCGACGCCGATCGCACTCCTGTTCTCGGCCGGCTTTTTTCTTCGTATCTGGAACAGCGACTCGGTCCCGCGCGGCAGGCTGACCAGCCGCTGGAGCAGCGCCACCACAATCTTGCGGCCAGCATGCAAGCGGCGCTCGAAGAAGTCCTCGCGGCGCATTGGAGCGCTCTCGCCGAAAAAACCGGCGAAAAATCGCTGTGCCTTGCGGGGGGCGTGGCGTTTAATTGCGTGGCCAACGGGAAGATATTTGATCACTCACCGTTCGAGCGCGTTTATGTGCAACCGGCGGCGGGCGATGCTGGACTTTCCGTCGGCGCAGCGTTTGCGGTGAATCACATGGTGCTCGGCCGGCCGCGCGAATTCGTGATGGACCACGCCGGATGGGGGCCGCAATCTTCGCCACAGGAGATCCGCGCTGCCGTGGACAAATTTGCCGCGAGCGGTGACGATGTACAAATCGCGGAGCATCTGGACGAAGCGGCATTGCTTCGCATTACCGCGCGGCACATCGCCGAAGGAAAAGTGCTCGGCTGGTTTCAAGGCCGCGTGGAATGGGGTCCGCGTGCGCTGGGCCAGCGCAGCATTCTCGCCGACCCGCGCCGACCCGAAATGAAGGACGTGCTGAATCGCCGCATCAAGCATCGCGAAACTTTTCGCCCGTTTGCGCCTTCCATATTGGAGGAAGCGACCGGTGAATATTTCGAGAAGACTCATCCGTCGCCGTTCATGACCTTTGCTTACAACGTGCGCCCGGAAAAACGCGCGGTGATTCCGGCGCCCACTCACGTGGATGGCACCGCGCGCTTGCAAACCGTGAGCCGCACGGCCAACCCGCTCTATTGGAAACTGATTCGGGCGTTCGGGGATCTCACCGGCGTGCCAGTTGTCTTGAACACTTCGTTCAACGACAACGAGCCTATTGTGTGCCGCCCTGAAGAAGCGCTGGATTGTTTTCAGCGCACGCAGATGGACGTGCTGGTGATGGGCAATTTCGTTCTGGAGAAGAAATCCGTCCCTGCGGGCGACGGAGAGCCTGCCGCACGCGGCGCCGCGCGCGCAAAATAAATCGCCTGCATGCACATCCTGCTGCTGAACGAATACTATCCGCCCGACACTTCGGCCACCGCGAAAATGGCCGCGCAAGTGGCCGAAGCTTTGGCGCAGCGACATCGGGTCACCGTGGTCGCAGGACGACCGTCCTACGATCCCGATGCGCGCTACCCCTACGCGCTGTTGCGCCGCGATACGCGCGATAAAGTTACGGTGGAATGCGTTGGTTCGACGGCATTTCCGCGTCACAAGATGCCGCGGCGGGTTGCGAATTATCTTTCGTATCTTGCGCTGGCTGTGCCGCGGGCCCTTGCGCTTCGTCCGGATATTATTCTGGCGATGACCGACCCTCCCGTTGCGGGCATCGCCGGGGCGTTCATCGCGCGGCTCGCGGGGCGGCCGTTCGTTTACAACATCCGCGACCTGTACCCGGACATGGCGGTGGGTGGCGACATCGTGCGCGCGGGCAAATGGGCGGCGCGCTGGGAAAGCCTGCATCGCCGCGCGCTGAAGCAAGCTACGCGCGTGATTGTGCTCGGCGACGACATGCGCGATCGGATCCTCGCCAAAGGCGTCGCACCCGAACGCGTGGTTGTGGTGCGCGACGGGACAACCTCCGCTACGACTTCCGCAGCGACGCCCGCGCAGATGCCTGATCGCGGCGATCCCGTGGTGCAAGAAATCCGCCACGGTTTTCCGTTCGTGGTGCTGCACGCGGGGAATCTGGGATTTTACGGCGCGTGGGACACCTTGCTGCAAGCGGCGAAAATTCTGAACAACGAAAACATTGGCTTCGTGTTCATAGGGGATGGCGCGAACCGGGCGGGACTGGAATCGGCGGCACGCAATTTGCCAAATGTAAAATTCGCGCCGTTTCGGCCCGTCGCGCAAATCGCGCACGTGATGGTGGCGGGCGACTTGCACATCGTCACGGTGAAACGCGGCCTGGAGGGCGTCGTGGTGCCCAGCAAGCTGTACTCGATTCTCGCAGCGGGGCGTCCAATTATCGTGATCGCACCGGCGGAATGCGACGCCGCGCGCATCGTCGTCGAATCCGGCTGCGGCGTAGCGGCTGATCCCGACGATCCGGCCGCGGTCGCCGCGGCGATCCGCGAACTCCGTGCGCAGCCCGTCCGTCTGGCGGAAATGGGCCAACGCGCGCAGGAAACCGCGGCCAAATATGCTAGAGTTGATGAGCTTGAGCGGTTCGTCGCCATTGTGGAAGATGCCGCGCACGACCGCGCCAGGTGAACACGCTGCGTCAGCACATCACGCGAACCCAGCGCGTGAAAATGTGGCGTGAACACGATGCATTGCATGATAACAGCGCGTGAACACATCGCATGAGAACTGCGCGCGAAAAAAATGTTCAACCACTCTGAACTAGTCGCCTTCGCCGTGGCGCTGCTAGCGTCGCTGGGCCTCACCGTACCGATTCGCCATCTGGCGCTGCGCTACGGCATGGTGGATCGGCCAGGCCCCCGCAAAGTTCATCTGAATCCTATCCCGCTGCTCGGCGGCATCGCAATTTATCTGGGCTTCGTCCTCGCCGTGCTGCTAACGCGGCATGACGCGCCCGTGCAGCAGATCATCGGCATCCTAGGCGGCGCGACGCTGCTCGCGATCGTCGGCTTCCTGGATGACGGCGGCCTGCTTCATCACCAAGTGAAACTTTTCGTGGGCATGCCGCTCGCCGCCGTTTTCCTGATCGCTTCCGGCATTCGCGCGCAACTTTTTTCGCAATTCATTCCCGGGATCGGCGGATTGATTCTTGATTGGTGTCTCACCGTTTTGTGGGTGGTCGGCATCACCGCGGCCTTCAGCATTCTGGATCACATGGACGGCCTGTGTGCCGGCATCGCGGCGGTGGCCGCCGGCTTCTTCACTATTTCGGCGTATGCCAACGGGCAGACGATGGTCTCGACTCTGGCCGCCGCCACACTGGGCGCGGCGCTCGGCTTCCTGCGCTGGAATTTCAATCCCGCGAAAATTTTTATGGGCGACGGCGGCGCGATGCTCCTGGGCTTCCTGATGGCCACACTCGGCCTGAAAATCCGGCCCGACGGGGCGCCGTTCCCACACACCTGGCTCGTTCCGGTGCTCATTCTGGGCGTACCGATTTTTGACACCACGCTGGTTTCCATTTCGCGCGCGCGGCGGGGCCTGCTGCCCTTCACCTCGCCCGGCAAGGACCACACGGCGCACCGCCTCTCGAATCTCGGGCTGGGGCATCGTGGCGCTGTGCTGGTTCTCTACGCGTTTGCCATGGTGCTGGGCGCGCTGGCTTTGGCCGTGCCGAATTTTTCCGCGGCAACGGCTTACACGCTCGCCGGCCTTCTGGTCGTAGGTGCCCTCGCCGCTGTCTTCATCCTCGAAGCGTTGCCCTACGAACGGCAGGTCAAGCTGCACAAGCCAACCTCTGCGTCGTGAAGCTTCCGAAGTAATTGTGAGTGGTGATTCGTGATGCGCGGTACCAGTCGTATACGCACGCCCGAAATCTGAGCTTCGGAAACGGCTAGTCGACCCAGCGCTTGAAGAGGAGAGAGGCGTTGGTGCCGCCGAAGCCGAAGGAGTTTGAGAGCGCGTAGGTGACTTCTGCTTTGCGCGCTTGATTGGGAATGTAGTCGAGGTCGCACTCGGGATCGGGCTTTTCGTAATTCACGGTGGGCGGCATGATCTGATCGCGCAGAGCGAGCACGCTGATGCCAGCTTCGAGGCCGCCGGCGCCACCGAGCAAATGGCCGGTCATGGATTTGGTTGAGCTGATGGGAACTTTTTTGGCGCGGGCGCCGAAAACGCGTTTGAGCGCTTCGGTTTCGATGGCGTCGCCGATGGGTGTGGAAGTTCCGTGCGCATTCACGTAGCTGACGTCGTCGGGAGAAATGCTGGCGTCTTTCAGCGCGGCCATCGAGACGCGATAGCCGCCGTCGCCATGTTCGGCGGGCTGGGTGATGTGATACGCGTCGCCGGACATTCCGTAGCCGACGATTTCGGCGAGAATTTTCGCGCCGCGACGCTGCGCATATTCCAGAGTCTCCAGAATCACCATGCCCGAGCCTTCGCCGACGATGAAGCCGTCGCGATCGGCGTCGAAGGGGCGGCTGGCGTGTTCGGGATCGTCGTTGCGCGTGGAAAGAGCGCGCATGGCGGCAAATCCGCCGACGCTCATCGGCGTGATGGCAGCTTCGGTGCCGCCGGTAATCATCACATCGGCGGCGCCCCGCTGAATAATTTTGAAGGCATCGCCGATGGCATGCGCGGAGGCCGAGCAGGCGGTGGCAGTGGCGGAGTTGGGGCCTTTCGCGCCGTGGCGAATGGAAACGTGACCTGCGGCGAGGTTGACAATGGTGGCGGGAATGAAAAACGGTGAGATTTTGCCGGGGCCACCCGCGAGAAATTTGGAATGTTCGCGCTCGATGACGTCGAATCCGCCGATGCCGGAGCCAATATAGACGCCCGTGGAATCCGCGATTTCCGGAGTGACTTGCAGGCCGGACATTTGCATGGCGAAATCGGCCGCAGCGAGCGCGAGCTGGATGAAGCGTCCGGTTTTCTTCAGCTCTTTTTTCTCGAGCCAATTTAGGGGATCGAAATCGCGGACTTCACCGGCAATGCGGCAATCGAAAGCCGTAGCGTCAAAATGAGTGATGGGGCGAATGCCGCTCTTGCCGGCCAGCAGATTGCTCCAGACTTCTTCGGTGCCAATGCCGCAGCCGCAAACCAGTCCAACGCCCGTAACCACAACTCGACGATTCAAAGGGAACTTCTCCTGTACGGAATGGGACGACGGGCGAGCGCGTTACTTGCCCTTGGCGTGTTTTTCGATGTAATCCACGGCGTCTTTAACCGTAGCGATTTTTTCGGCGTCTTCATCTGGAATTTCAATGCCGAAATTTTCTTCAAAAGCCATTACCAGCTCGACGGTATCGAGCGAATCGGCGCCTAAGTCGTCCACAAAGGAGGCGGTGGGAGTGACCTCGCCTTCATCCACACCGAGCTGCTCGACGATAATTGTTTTCACGCGTTCTTCGACGCTGGCCATTCTGATTGTTCCTCCGGTATCGGCTGTCTGGAAATCCCCGGTCACACGACAGGCTGGGGTAGCGCCCGCAACACAACCTTGCCATTCTATGCGGGGCTTAATGCTGGGTCAACCTTTGACACGCGGTTGAAGTGACTCAAATTCAGAATCCAGCGGTAATCAGGGGCTCGGTCGGATGCGATGCGTGGAAACCCCCACCAGTCGCCGGGCATTCCCCTTGCCAAACTAGGAGAGCGTTCGCTAGACTCCTAGTTGACCTAGGAGAGACCTCATCGCTACTGAATGGGGACAGAGCGAGAACGACCGCCACGCGAAGTATTACACCTTGACCGCTGCGGGGCGCCGGCGATGACCGCAGCTCTGAACGCAAAGCCGGAGGAAGTCTGAAATGATCCACCGCCTTCTTTCTCTGGTTCGGGTGCTCACTCGGCGACGTGATTTCGAAGAGGGAATGTCCCAGGAACTCCGCTTCCACATTGAGCAGTACACCGATGAACTGGTCCGCTCCGGCTTTTCACCGGAAAATGCGGCTCGCCGCGCAAGGATAGAACTCGGCAGCCATATCAACATCAAAGCGGATTGCCGGGAGGGTTTTGGCGTGGCCTTCTTTGATGAGTTTCGAAGGCAGCTGAAGTACGCCGCCCGTTTGTTGCGCAGGACTCCAGCATTTACCGCTACCGCGCTTCTGACTCTCGCCGTTTGCTTGGGCGCGAATCTCACAATTTTTGCCGTGATCGACTCAGTGCTGCTCCGGCCCCTGCCCTTTCCCGAGCCCGACCGACTCATGACAGTATTCAACACTTATCCGAAAGCCGGCGTAGATCGCGATGGGTCCTCGGTGACGAACTATTACGAACGCCGCGGCCGTATTCCTGCCTTCGCCGCGCTCTCGATCTATCGATATAGCACCGAGATCGTCGGTGAGCCGGGCTCGACGGAACGCGAGCCTACCATGCGCGTCTCTCCAGATTTTTTCTCCACTCTCGAGCTGGGGCCCGCGATCGGACGAACTTTCACGGATGATGAAACGAGCTCCGACACCGACCACGTCGCCATTCTTTCCGACACGTATTGGCGGCAACGATTCAACGCCGATCCCAACGTGCTTGGAAAACAGATTCGCGTAAACAGCGTTTCCAGAACCGTGATCGGCGTCTTGCCTCGCAACTTCCGCTTTCTCTCTTCCGATGCACGGGTGTTCTTGCCGCTAGCATCGCGCCCGGAAGAACGCGCACCGTCGCGACGGCATTCCGGCGGAAATGTGATCCAAATGATTGCGCGCCTGCAGCCGGGCGCGACACTCACACAAGCCCAGTCCGAACTCGACGCGCAGAACGCAGCGCTGGAAGTGGACGACCCGCAGGCCAAGATGATTGTCGATGCGGGCTTTCGTTCGCTCGTGGTGCCATTGCGCGCGGACCACGTAGCAGCAGTGCGTCCCACGCTGCTGCTGCTGGAAGCAGGTGCACTCGTTCTTCTTTTGATTGGCGCGGTCAACCTGGTGAACCTGCTGCTTATCCGCGCCAGCGCCCGGGCGAAGGAATTGGCCGTTCGCCAGGCGCTTGGCGCAGGTTGGAAATATCTCGTCAGCGAAGTGGTGGTCGAGACCACCTTGCTCACGTTCGTCGGAGGGGTACTCGGACTCGCCGTCGGCGCTGGAGGAATCCGGCTGCTGCGCGCGTTGGGCGCTGATCGCCTGCCGTTGGGAAGCCGCATCGTTTTTGACGCGCGATTAGCGCTGGCGGGCCTGGTCGCAGCCATCGTCATGGGCATGGTATTCGCCATTCCGATCGCATGGCTCAATCTTCGACGTCATCTCGGGAATGCGCTGCAGTCGGTGAGCCGTGGCAGCACCAGTGGGCACGCCGCTCAAATCCTGCGCCACACTTTCATCGTCTCCCAGATTGCTTTGGCGTTCGTTCTGTTGGTCGGTGCTGGCCTGCTCGGCCTCAGTCTTCAGAGGGTAATGGCCGTCTCTCCCGGCTTTCAGTCCGACCACATATTGACCGGCCAAATCTTGCTTCCTTGGGCAGAATACGACGAGCAAAGTCGCATGAAATTTATGGAAAGCTTGATGGACAAACTCGACCACCTGCCGGGAGTGTTGTCCACAGGCGTAGTCAGCAATGTGCCGTTCAGTGGCATCAGCGGCAAAAGCGCCGTCGCGGTGGCGGGTCATGTTGTCCGCCCTGGCGAATCCGCCCGCGGCCACTATTCTTACGGAGTTGCCGGCGACTATTTTCGCGCGATGGGTTTCTCCCTGCGGGCAGGACGATTCCTCACCGCCGACGATTCACGACGCGTCGAGCGAGTCTGCGTTGTGGATGAAGACTTCGCGCGCTACAACTGGCCGCACACCAGCGCTATCGGCCAACGATTGTGGGACGGCTCCGAAGAGGGGAAGGATGCCGAAGCATTCACCGTCGTCGGCGTTGTTGGTGGAGTGAAACAAGCGGGGCTCACCGAAGACGAAGCCCAAGGTGCAATTTATTATCCATTTTCCTTCCGGATTGACTCCGGCTTCTTCGTCGTCGCCCGCACGAGCCAGCCCCCGGAATCGTTCGCGTTGACGCTGCAGAAGGTGGTGCGACAAGTTGACGCCAACGTGCCTGTCAGTGATGTCCGCTCGATGGACACGCGCATTGCCGACAGTCTGGTTGCGCGTCGCTCACCGGCATTGCTCGCTGGCCTCTTCTCAGCGATAGCTCTATTGCTCACCTCTATCGGCACCTATGGAGTTCTGAGTTACGCCGTGGCGCAGCGTCGCCGCGAAATCGGAGTGCGGATGGCGCTCGGCGCGCAACCGGGGCGGATTCGAATGCAGTTTCTCTCACTCTCACTGCGCCTGCTGGCCGCAGGAACCATATTGGGCTTGATCGGAGCGTGGCAGGCGGGCCGCGCGATGCAGTCACTGCTCTTCCAAGTACCGCCGCTCAACATCGCAGTACTCGCTGCTGCCGCGTGCGTTACGGCAGCAGTCTGTCTTGCCGCCTGCCTCGCGCCAGCGCAACGCGCAGCGCAAATATCCCCGATGGAAGCTCTTGGCGAGGAGTAGAGCGTCCATTCAATCCCCGCGCCTGCGCAAAACCTAAAGACTTAACGCAGAGGGTGTAGAGGTAGGAGCGCAGAGAAAACCTAGGGCCAATTATCCCTACTAACGCGATTTCGCTTATGTGGGCTACGGCGCGGCTGATTGTTGGTGCGAGACGTTGGGGGTGAGCTTGCGGATTACGAATTCCTGTAGGAGGTTGGTGGCCGCGGTTTCGCCGATGCCGATCAGGGCATTTTCAAAGGTTAAACCCGCGCCATTGCGATTCTCCGGCGGGTAGTAAAGATTGGAGATGCCTCCAGCGGCCAGGCTGCCGAGGATGCTGGAGTAGTTCGGCTGCCAGTGGCCGTTGTCGCCCTTGCAGATAACTGAATTGGCAATGGCGTAGAGAACGCGCGAGCGCACGGTACCGGTTCCTTTGTAGAAATAACGCGGGTCTTGCTTCAGCAGAGACGGAAGGATGGCGCCGCCGATGAACGTGCCGGTCACTAAGTCGGCGTATGACGCGCCGTAGCGTTTGGCGTAGCCTTGCGCGCCCTGGCCGTATCCGCTGGGAGTGTTGGTAGCCTGCTGAACTCCGGCGACGGCGCCGGTGATTACGAAGTTGACGGGATCGATGGTGCTGCGCCAGGCCAGCTCGAATTTTTGTTTGGAGGCGAGAGGCGCGGCGTTGGGAATGTAACTGACATAGAAATTGGGAATCACGCCGAAGATGCGCTGTTTTTCCTCGACCTTGAGCTCTTCTTCGGCGATCTCGAAGCGTGGGACGCTGACTTGAACTTGGGTGACCGCAGTTGCGAGGGCGAAGACGATTTGCGGGAGAACGAGAAATTCGCCCGGATGGAGTATCGCCGCGACCTTCTGGGTAGTGAAGAGTTCGGACACGACGCTGATCTGAAACGGCCCGGGAGGAACGCCCACGAAGGAGAATTGACCGTCCTCGCCGGAGAGAACTTCTTGTTTGGGGGTCTTGTCGTCACGCGTGAGAGCTACGTGCGCTCCGGTGACGGCAGCTCCGGAGGGATCAACGACGGTGCCGCTGATGCTGCCGGGCGATTGCGGATCGGCAGGTTGATTCGGTCGTTGACTGGACTGCTGGTTCGACTGCTCGAGGGACGACGCCGCCGGTTCCGGCGCGGCAGCCGAATCGTTCGGTGCGGGCGGCATCGCGGGGCCTTGCTGAGGCTGAGCTAGGGCCGGAACGCCACAAAGCAGAAGACTTAACGCCAGCCATAGCAGGCGCGCGGAAGCGGGAAGCGAGGTTCGCAGGTCTGCTCGCGAAGCCTTCTGATATGAGTACATTCTCGCAGGGTTCACGGTTATTAAATTGCTAGCTTTCTTGCCTTTTCGGTTCAGCCAAGCGTCGAAATTAGTTCCATAAACATGATACCAGCAGCGCGCCGGAATGCGTGGAAACCGGAACAAATCGAAATCGAGTGAGTAACACCCACACTCGACCGACCTATTTATCCTCAGTAGCATTCGCACCATTTGATAGATAGCCCAATCCAAACTGAGCCTTCGGCCCCCAAGCTTTTTGTCCTGAGGCACATCGGAAGCGAAACCCGGACAGCCATCGTGCTGCTGGCATTTGGCGCGATTCCGATGGCCAGCAACCGGTGGTTTACGCCGGTGGACGATGAAGTCGCGATCATTGATGTGGCGACCACGCCCGCGCTTGCAACCATAAAATTGTTCCTGGGCGGCGGCAGGCAGCATGCACATCCGCCGCTCTCTGACCTGATACTGCACGAATGGCTTTGGCTGACCGACGGAAATATCCATTTGCTGCGGCTCCCCTCAATTGTTTTCTATCTGCTGGGCGCATGGTTCCTGGCCAAGGCAGCGCGCCGGATAGCTGGGGAGCACGCCAGAATTTACACCTTGATCCTACTATTAGTCTGGCCCTATGGATTTCACTTCGCACGCCTGGCGGGCTGGTATTCCTTCACGTTTCTGCTGGTGGCGTTGCTGACCCTCGTGTATCTGAGATATGTCGAACACCCGTCGCCAAGAAATTGGATGCCGGTAGTGCTGTGCGCGTTGGCGCTGGTGTACACGAATTATTACGGGTGGGCCGTGATGGGTTGTCTGGAGGTAGATAGCTTAGTGCGATTTAAGTGGAGCGTCCGGACGTGGCCGCTATTGCTGGCAACCGGCGCGTTCCTGATGCTTGCGACTGCACGAATCATGCGGGCGCTGGTGACGAAAGTTCGCGTCGGTGGGGATCACGTGCCGGTTAGCTCGGCGATTGCGACGGGCGTTTACAATCTCTACTGCTTGTTTGTGAGTGAGTCGGTGGCGCCTTGGTTCTGGACGCCGGGGATCGCGTCGGGAGTGGCGGATTAGAGTGGTGACTTATGGATGTGCGCCGCAGTGATGGTTCACCGGTCGAAATGTTAACGGCGCTAGCCCATGTAGAGGCCGCCGTTAACGTCGAGGACCTGGCCGGTGATGTAGGCGGCTTCGTCGCTCGCAAGGAAAACGATGGCGGCCGCGACGTCGGCTTCGGTGCCGAAGCGCGCTAGCGGGATCATGGATTTCATTTTGTCTTTGAGTTCCTGCGAGAGCGGGGCGGTCATCGGCGTGTCAATGAAGCCGGGCGCGACGGCGTTCACGGTGATGTTGCGCGAGGCGACTTCAACGGCGATGGCGCGGGTGAGGCCGATCAGCCCGGCTTTGGAGGCGACGTAGTTGGACTGGCCGGCGTTGCCGGTTTGCGCGACCACCGAACTGATATTGATGATGCGGCCGGAGCGTTGCTTGAGCATCGCGCCGAGGGCTTGCTGAATGCAGAGGTGCGCGCCGGTGAGGTTGGTGCGCAGCACGGCGTCCCAATCTTCGAGTTTCATGCGCAGGGCGAGAGTGTCGCGGGTGATGGCGGCGTTGTTCACCAGGATGTCGAGCTTGCCGAACTTCGCGAGAATTTGCTGGAACGCGGTTTTTACCTGCGCGGGATCGGCGACGTCCAGTGGGACGGCGAGGGCTGTGCCGCCGGCAGCTTCGATTTCGGCTACGAGCGCTGCGAGCTTTTCGGCGTTGCGTGCGGCGACGGCAACTTTTGCGCCGGCGACTACGAGAGCGAGCGCGGTGGAGCGGCCAATGCCTTGAGAGGCGCCGGTGACCAGAGCGACTTTGTCTTTGAGTGAGAACATAGGAATTGAAACTACCTTATGAGGAATGGGTATGGCAACTGCCCGCACAGCCAAGAGTGGCTGCGCCACGAAGGCGAAATCGGAGTGATGACTTTAGGGTTCGCGGACTTCGGCGCGGGCTTGGGCTAGTTTTTCCATTGTGGATTGCAGGGAGGCTGAGTCTTCTACGTTGAAGACGCGGACAGAGCGATCAATTTGGCGCAGGAGGCCGGTTAGGACTTTGCCGGGGCCGACTTCGACGAAGACTGTGACGCCGGATTCGATCATATCGCGCACGGAATCGAGCCAGCGGACGGGGGCGGTGACCTGGCGGATGAGCGCGTCGCGGGCTTCGTCGCCGGTGGTGATGGCTTGGGCGTCAACGTTGGTGATCAGCGGGATTTTCAGCGCGCTGAATTTTGTGGCGCGCAGGTCCCGCTCCAGGCGCTGCTGCGCGGGCATCATCAACGCGCAATGGAACGGCGCGGAAACCGGCAGAATGACGGCGCGCTTGGCGCCGCTTTGCGAGGCGATTTCGACGGCGCGCTTCACGGCTGCGGCCGAGCCCGAAATGACGGTTTGTTCCGGCGAATTCAGATTGGCGGGCGAGACGACTTCGTTTTCCGCGGCTTTCTTGCAGATGTCTGCAACTTCCGTCGGCGAAAGACCCAGGATTGCGGCCATCGCGCCTTGGCCCGCGGGCACGGCTTCCTGCATGTATTTTCCGCGCCCACGCACCAATTTCACGGCCGCAGAAAAATTCAGGCCGCCAGCGGCGACTAGCGCGGAGTATTCGCCGAGGCTGTGGCCTGCGACGAAATCGGGAACGATTCCCTGCTTTTCGAGCACGCGATAGGCCGCGGTAGAAACCGTCAGGATTCCCGGCTGGGTGTTTTCGGTGAGCTTCAGCGCTTCTTCGGTGCCTTCGAAGCAGGTTTGCGTGATGGAAAAACTCAGCGCGGCATCGGCCTCATCGAAGACGGCTTTCGATTCTGGGAAATTTGCAGCGAGGTCGCGGCCCATGCCGCAATACTGCGAGGCCTGGCCGGGAAATAAGAACGCTAGTTTGCTCATGAGGGATTGGCGGCTCCGCGCAGATCAGCCGCGCGCAGCAACGGCGGCAGCGGAAAGCTCCTGTTCGATTTTTTCGTTGAAGCGCGAGCGGCAGAGCTCGGTGGCAACGCGAATGGCGTTCTTGACGGCGACGGCGTTGGAGCGGCCGTGGCCGATGATGGTGATGCCGCGAACGCCGAGCAGCGGCGCGCCGCCGTATTCGGAGGAATCGGTGCGTTTGCGGAAACTGTCGAACGCGTCTTTGGAGAGCACGTAGCCGACTTGCGATTTCAAGCTGCTCTTGATGGCTTTTTTCAACATGGCGCCAATGTGCTCGACCAGGCCTTCGCTGATTTTCAGCGCGATGTTGCCGATGAAGCCGTCGCAGACGATCACGTCCACGTCACCGCGGAAAACATCGCGGCCTTCGACGTTGCCGACGAAGTTCAGGGAAAGCGGCTTCAGGCGCGCTGCGGCTTCGCGGGTTAGCTCGTTGCCCTTCATTTCCTCTTCGCCGATGGAAAGCAGGGCGACGCGCGGCCGCTTCGTGCCCCAGATGGTGCGGTAATAAATCTCACCCATCACTGCGAATTGCTCGATCTGCTCGGCCTTAGAGTCCACGTTCGCGCCGACATCGAGGATGACGGTGACTTTTTCCTTCATGTTCGGGAAGGCGGCCGCGAGCGCAGGACGATCCACAGCCGCGAGCGTGCCCAGGACAAAGCGCGCGACGGTCATGACCGCGCCGGTATTGCCGGCGCTCACGAGGGCTTCAGCCTTGCCGTCGCGCACCAGGCGCGCGGCAACGTGCACCGAGCTTTCTTTCTTGCGGCGAAACGCCTGCGAAGGCGAATCACTCATGGTGATCACGTCGGTGGCGTTGACGATTTCGATGGGCAGACCGCGATGGCCGTGGCGGCTGAGTTCCTGCCGCACCGTGGCTTCGATGCCCACCAGCAGAATGCGGACGCCTAGCTCACGGGCGGCGAGTATCGCGCCTTCGACTTCGGCGCGCGGCGCATGGTCGCCTCCCATGGCGTCAACGGCTATGGTGGTCATCTATACACCCACGGACACCCAGAAGCACCAATTCGAAAGGAAGGCGATGAAAACTTAGGCTGTCTTGGCAGCGGTGTCAATCACTTCCCGGCCCTTGTAGAAGCCGCAATGGGGACACGCATTGTGGGGCAGCTTTTTCTCGTGGCAGTTGGGGCATTCGGCCAAGGATAAGGGCGTAAGGAAATCGTGGGCACGCCGCTTGTTCTTGCGCGCATGCGAGTGAC
>Ga0210390_10000321_pt1 | contig 52517 bp, 29 predicted proteins | sample IncBWH11OmetaG_FD_161050 | JGI IMG/M metagenome (GOLD analysis project Ga0210390, IMG submission 161050) | Forest soil microbial communities from Barre Woods Harvard Forest LTER site, Petersham, Massachusetts, United States - Inc-BW-H-11-O ... | reverse complement strand
ATCCCCCTTCCCGCGTGGAGCGGCGATCAGGAACCTGCCAAAGGCTGGTTGAGCTGGCTCACAACAGAGGAGAAGCCGAGTCATCTCGTGGAGGTTCTGAAACTGAAGCCCGACTCGAAGGTCGCTCCCTCGATGATTCCGGCGGAGTACTCCGAGAAAAATCCGGATCTCGGCACCGAGACCATCTACGACCACGCGAGCTTCGTCGAGGCGGTCACGAAAGCCGATCGAAGCGGCGATGGAGATGTGACCCGGACGGAATGGAACATCGCGCGGCGCCGTCAATGGCCGCAGATCTGGCTCTGGCCGGCCGTCGGGGCGCTCGTCACGTGCGTGATCTTCGTCATCGGCTTCCGCGATCGGGTTCCGACAGCCGGCGAAGAAAAGGTCGGCTACGATGCCGTCGCACAAAATGAACCATAACGGTCACGGCCGAGCCCATTAGGGAGCGGCACACGTAGGACGCTACGGCTGCGCCAATCGCACAGGCACCATCCCGTGGACGACGATCAAATCCGTCTGCAGGTCGGGCTGGTAGGCGCGGGCGCCCATAATTCCCATCGAGCGGCCGACGAATGCGTCGAGATTGACGCCCCGGTCGCCCTGCAGGTAGGCCAAGATGCGACCGTTCGGCGCGAGCAGCACGTGCCGCGGTCCGTTCGGCGATGTGGTGGCCGCCCGCTGAACAATGCCGGCACCGTCGAGCGGCGGTGATCCGGGCGGACGGATTTGCCGGGGCGCGGCCAGTGGCGGTGTCCCTGCGTTCATCCCGTTGGGCGGGAAGCCGCCTTGCGGAACCGCGTTTTGCGGTGTCCCGCCTTGCGGCGCCATGGCTTGCGGTATCCCCGGCTGCTGCGACGGCATCGGCTGAGGCGTTTGTTGCGGCATCGGCTGCGGCATTTCGCGCTGCTGAGCGGCAAACGGCTGTGCGCTCTCGGCGGGCGGATACTGCCGCGGATAGCCCATGTTTTGGGGAGCGTACGGCTGGTTTGCAGCGCCGTTCGCGGGATCCATCGGCAGAGCGCCGGGCTGAGTTGGAGTCAAAGTAAAGGGGGCGTTCGGCGGTACCTGCCCCGGAGTGACCTGCGAGCCCGGAGCACCCGGATATGCGGAATACAGCTGTCCCGGCGTTCCCGGATTCCCCGGTGCTCCCGGATTCGGGCCGAACTGGCTGGTGTAAGTCCGCATCTGCTGCGGCTGGTTCTGCTGAGTGGGCAGCTGCTGCGTCGGGCTCAGTTGTATGGGCGCTTGCTGCATTGGAGGCTGCTGCATCGGCGGCTGTTGTGCCGGCGCGGGCGGCACTGAGCCGGAGCCCGCCGACATCTCGCCGACCTCGGGCGAATTGCTGGTGTTGTTGCGTCCCGGGTTCATCGATTCGCCGGCGTTCGCCGGTTGCTCCAGGGACCGATCGAAACCGGTATTGGCCGGCGGCTGGCTGTCGAGCGGCACCGGCACCGGAGCTCCGAGCACAGGTCCACGGCGTTGTTCGTGTTGAGGCGTCGCGGGCTGCTGTGAAAACTGAGGCAATGCGTCTTGCGGAGAGGACGGCGACCCCGCCGAGCGCGGAGGCGACGACTCGAACTGCTGAGGCTGCGCGACCTGCGCTTGTGGGAATTGCTGCTGTCCGACTTGCGCCTGTGAATACTGCGCCTGTGGATACTGCGGCTGCGACAATGGAGGCTGTGCAAACTGAGACTGCGACGATTGCTGACCGTCGGCCGACGATTGCCAGGCGACGTTTGGTTGGTTTCCATTACCCGGCATGCTGAGGGTCGGCAGCCCGTTCGACGCCGGTGTCGGCTGGCGGAAGCTGGCGTCGCCCGGTGTGGTCGTCGCCAGGGCCTCCTGAGGAGGCGGTCCGATGGCCGGCCGCGAATTCTGCGGCGCGAGCGAATTTTCGACCGCGGCCAACTCGGCATCCCGCCGCGAGGTGTTCGACACCAGGCTGTAGTAATCGTCGTACTCGGCTTTCACCTGCTTGTAATGCGACAGCGCGGAGAACCGCAGGTCGACCTGATTGGCCACTCCCGCGGCTGCCGGATTCTGTCGCAGCTCTAAATAGGCTTGCTCGATCTGACCCAAATTCCACGATGGCGGATCTTTTTGGATCATGTCGCGAAATTCGACGTCGATTTGGTCCAAGCGTCCGCGCGGATCGAAGTTCGCGGGCCCAATCACGACTTGCTGAGTCGCGGATGTTTTGCCTTTCTGCGCGGTCGTCGTCGCACCGGCGCCCGACTTGCCTTTGCCCGGCTGCCCGCTTTTGCGGCTCGTAGCGCCGTTGATTGAGTTGGTCGGAGTGGACGGGGTGGTCGTCGACAGTGCAATCGTCGTCGCGTTGGTGGCAGGCGGCGTTCGGCGGTTTTGATCGTTGCGGGCCTCCTGCGTGCGGGGCGGCGTGGTGAACGGGTCGTTATCCTGCTGCTGCTTGATTTGGGGGTCGAGCGGAGCCAGATCGTTCCCTTCGATCCAGCGGAACTCGCCGCGCGGCGGCCGGATGCGGAACATCGGCACGGTTCGGTCCTTGCGGGGAATCATGACTTCGCCAAGGATTTCGGCCCGCTCGCCGGTCGAGAGCTTGCGTTGAAAGATGGAGTCGTTGGTCGGGTCGACGGTGCTGCCGATGCGGACGCAGGCCTGCCCCTGCTCGAGGCGTTTGACCGCGGCGATGTTGCCTTCCTGCACCACGTCTTCGACGCGGATCAGGCTGAAGCTGCCGGCCGGCGGATCGATCAGGAACCATCCGCCCGGATCGTGCCGCCGCACCGTGACATGCTGGCCACGGGTGAGCTTGATGGTCGTGTAGAAGTTCTTGCCGGGGCCGCAGCGGACGAAGGTCTCATCGGCTTCGACGACCGCCTCGTATGGAAATTCTTTGACCGCGGCCCGTGCAGGACGCGTTGCCGTGGCGAGGCTTGCGCCCAAGAGCACCAGGCTCAGCAGCATGCCGAAGCGTGGCATCGAACGATCTCCTGGCCGGCACACCAAACGCAGTCGTCGCAGGCGAAGACTCGCTGCAACGCGGCTGGCCGCGGCCGTATTTGGTCGGAAAATTTCGAGAATGGGAGGGATTAGCGAGAGAGTGGAGCCGCCTAAGTAGCAGATAGTGCCGATCGCCTCAAGACGGTTTTTGAGTGCCTGACGAAGCGAAAGTCTCCCGTGCGAACCTGGGCGAACCAGGCGAGCGGCGGTTGTCAGCCCGCCGGTTCGTCTGGTTCTGCTTGTGTTGTCAAACCGGGCAAAACGGCTTCACACCAGGCCGCCGCCCGGAACAGCCCCGCTTCGTCGAAGCGTCGACCGATCAGTTGGATCCCCAACGGCAGCCCGTCGTCGGACAATCCCATCGGGATCGTGATCGTGGGCTGCCCGCTGAACGTCCACAGGAAATTGAAGAATGGGTCGCCAGTTGTTGACCGACCGGGCGCTGGGCCGCACGCAGCGGGACACACCAGTGCATCGACGCCTTGCACAAGAGCGTCTGATTCAGCCACGGCTTGCGCTTGATCGCGTCGCGCCTTTTCGTATTCGTCCCCTGACGTCAGTATCCCTAGCTCGATGAGTCCAGTAACAGACTTTCGATAGTCGAAACGTAGCGTCCGAAAACGGTCCCGATGAAAATCGGCCAGCTCGAAACTCATGATCGTGCGATGCGAAACGTCGCTAAAGGGACGACACTCTCGAGCCTCGACCGAAGCGCCCGCCGATCGCAAGCAATCAAGTGCACGAGTCAGTGCGGACCACATCGATGGTTCGCTGCTCTTCTCGAAGTAGTCGCCCAGCTTGCCCCCCGAGGTCAGCAGGGCCAGCCGGGGCGGCTTCCGACTTTCCGGATTCAGGTTAGCGAGATCGATTGCGATCTTGAAAGTCGGGTCGTCACCTGTGACGATCTTATCGCCTACGGAAATCGCGTTCAGCATGATCGCCAGGTCGGCCACGCAGCCGGCGATTGGGCCAACGGTGTCGAGACTCGGAGCCACGGGAACCACGCCATCGCAGCTCACGCGTCCGAAGGTCGGTTTGCAGCCGGCGACGCCGCAGAACGACGCGGGGCGAATGATCGATCCGCCGGTCTGCGAACCGATCGCGCCCAGGCACATTCCGGCGGCCACGGCCGCGGCCGAGCCGCTTGATGAGCCACCGGGTGTCCGCTCGAGATTCCACGGATTGCGCGTCGGCGGCGGATCGAAGCAGGCGAATTGCGTGGTGACCGTTTTTCCCAGGATGATCGCGCCCGCCTCGCGCAGCTTGCGGACGACTGGGGCGTCATGTTCCGCGGGCGGGCCGTCCATCCGCGCACTCGATCCTGCGCCCGTAACCTGCCCGGCGATGTCGATGATGTCCTTGATGCCGATCGGAATGCCGAAGAGCGGCGAGAGCGAGTCGACCGATCCCTCCGAGCGATAGCGGGCCAAGCGGGCGTCGCATTCCCGCGCCTGTCGCCGGGCGCCTTCGCGATCGACGCTGACCCAGGCGTGAATCTGGCGCTCGCAAGCGTCGATCCGCCCGAGGCACCTTTCCAGCAGCTCCTCGCAGGTGAGTTCGCCGCGAGCCAGGGCGGCGGCGGCCCCGGCGATGGTCGCGCGGCGGTCGGGAATCAGCGGCATCGACGACCTCTGCAACGGGTTGAGCGGTCTGCTAGAATCGCAACCCACAATTTAGCGAATTCTTGCGGCACGAACCGAGAAAGCGGGTGTGACTTTGGACGAGACCGACGCCAAGTTCGCCGAAGCGGCGAACCGATTCAAAGCCGGCAGCGAGGGGCGTAATTTTCTCGATCGCCTCAACGTGAAGCCGGTGACGATTGAAAAAGGCACGGCCGCCTTCGAGGTCACGATCGACGAAACGCACCTGCGGACGATGGGCATCGCACACGGCGGGCTGGTGGCGACCATGCTCGATTCGTGCCTCGGCTGCGCCTGCTGGACTCTGGCTCCGCCCAATAATCATGTCGTCACCGTGCAGCTCAATATCAACTATATCCGCCCGGCCTGGCTCGGCGAGAAGCTGACGGCCCGCGCCGAAGTCCGCCACGCCGGCCAGATGACGGCCGTCTCCCGCGGCGAAATCCGCACGGCCGAAGGCGCCCTCGTCGCGGCCGCCTCCGGCACCTTCATGTATCTCCCCATTCCGTCCGGCGCAAAACCGGTGATGGAAAAACGAGACGAATTGGAACGCTGGAAGACCGGCTAATGTCGTCCCAACGACCTACCGCAACGTGAGCAGCAGGTCGCCGGTTTCGACTTGGGTACCCGGCTTCACCACGACCTGATCGATGACGCCGTCGCGTTCCGCGGTGAGGTTGGTCTGCATCTTCATCGCTTCCAGCGTCAGCAGCTTTTGACCCTTGGCGACCGGGTCGCCCGCTTGCACGGCGACGGTGACCACCATGCCCGGCATGTTGGCGCCCACGTGGTGTGGGTCGTCCGCGTCGGCCTTGCGGGCCTTGGCTTCCTCCGGCAGGATCGCGCGGTCGATCACGGTGACATCGCGCGGCTGGCCGTTCAGTTCGAAGAAGACGCTGCGCGTTCCGTCGGGGCGTGGGTCGCCCGTGGTCAGGTACTTGACGATCAGCGTCTTGCCGGCCTCGATATCGATCGACACTTCTTCGCCCGGCAGCGGGCCGCAGAGGAAGACGGGAGTCGACAGGCTGCTTGTGTCCGAGTAGTCGCGCTGGTGGCGGGAGAATTCCTCGTAGACCTTCGGGTAAAGGACGTAGGAGAGGACCTCCTGCTTGCTCGGCTCGCGGTGCAGAAAGCGAACCATGTCGGCAGCCGTCTGCTTGAAGTCGATGGCTGGTAGGCTCGCCCCAGGACGACCCCGCACCGCCTCCTTGCCGTGCAGCACCCGGCTGATCACCCGCTTGGGAAATCCGCCCGGCGGCTGTCCCATCCGGCCGCTGACGAGGTCAATCACCGATTCGGGGAAGGCTAGCTCGCGGTTTTCGTCCAGCGCGTCTTCCACGGTGAGATTGTTGGCGACGAGAAACAGCGCCATGTCGCCGACCGACTTCGAGGTCGGCGTGACCTTCACGATGTCGCCCAGGAGCTGGTTGACCTCGGCGTAGCGGCGGCGGACCTCGGCCCAGCGGTCGGCCAGGCCTAATGCGCGGGCTTGTTGAAACAGGTTCGTGTACTGTCCGCCCGGCATTTCGTGACGATAGAGGTCTGATGTGGCCGCCAGCTCCACGCTTTCAAACGGCGTATAAAACTGGCGGACGGCCTCCCAGTAATCGGCCAGCCCGTCGAGCGCGACCGCGTCGAGCCCCGGATCGCGGGGCGTAAACCGCAGCGACTCGACCAGCGTGTTGAGATTCACCTGCGACGTGCCGCCGGACATCGGCGCCATGGCGGCGTCGGCGATATCGAGATGGGCCTCGGCCCCTTTGAGGATCGAGGCCGCCTGAATGCCGGCCGTGTCGTGCGTGTGAAAATGAATCGGGATGCCAATCTCGTCCTTGAGCGTTTTCACGAGTAAGTGGGCCGCGTAGGGTTTGCACAACCCGGCCATGTCCTTGATGGCCAGGATGTGGGCGCCCATCTTTTCCAGCTCTTTGGCGAGCGTGACGTAATACTTCAGGTCGTACTTGGGCCGGCTGGGATCGAGGATGTCGCCCGTGTAGCAGATGGCCGGTTCGCAGAGCGCGCCCGTCTTGAGCACGGCCTCCATGGCCACCTTCATGTTGGGCAGCCAATTGAGCGAGTCGAAGATGCGAAACAGATCGATGCCCGCGGCCGCCGACTCGCGGACGAATTCGCGGACGACGTTGTCCGGATAGTTCGAGTAGCCGACGGCGTTCGAGCCGCGGAGCAGCATCTGAAACAGGATGTTGGGGATCTTCTCCCGCAGGTCGGTAAGCCGCCGCCAGGGAGACTCTTTCAAAAACCGCATGGTGGTGTCGAACGTCGCTCCGCCCCACATCTCGATCGAGAAGATGTCGGGACAGAGCCGGGCATACGCCTCGGCAATGTTGACCAGGTCGTTCGTGCGGAGGCGGGTCGCCAACAGCGACTGATGGGCGTCGCGGAACGTGGTGTCGGTGAGCAAGAGTGGCTCTTGCTCGAGCACCCATTGCGCGAGCTTCTCTGGACCCAGTCGATGCAGCTTCTGGCGACTCCCCTCGGGGATCGGGCCGACGGTGGAAAACGTGGGGACAGGGGCCGGCGCGCGGCGAGCCGGTGCGGGTCGCTCCTTCATCAACGGATTGCCGTTGACGATCGTGTCGGCCAAGAAGCTCAGCAAGCGCGTGGCCCGGTCGCGGCGCCGCTGCAGGTGGAACAGCTCGGGCGTGTTGTCGATGAAGGTGGTCGTGCATTCCCCCGCCAGGAACTGCGGGTGCTCCATCAACTGGATCAGGAATGGCACGTTGACTTTCACGCCGCGGACGCGGAACTCCTGCAGGCTGCGCTCCATCCGCTTGGCGGCGTCGACGAAGCGGCGACCGCGGGCAGTCACCTTTACCAACAGCGAGTCGTAGTACGGCGTGACGACGGCCCCGGTGAACGCCGTCCCCGCGTCGAGCCGAATGCCCATTCCGGCGGCAGAGCGATAGGCGGCGATGCGGCCGTGATCGGGCGTGAAGTTGTTGGCCGGGTCTTCCGTGGTGACGCGGCACTGGATGGCAAAGCCGGTCGTCTTGACGGCGTCCTGATCGCCCAAGCCAATCTCGGGATCGGAGAGGGGGAGCCCCTCGGCCACGAGGATCTGCGATTTGACGATGTCGGTGCCGGTGACCTCTTCGGTCACGGTGTGCTCGACCTGGATTCGGGGATTGACTTCGATGAAGTAGAAATCGCCGCTGTCGGCATCGACCAGGAACTCGACGGTGCCGGCGTTCTCGTAGCGCAGCTCGCGGCCGATGGCCAGTGCCGCGTCGCAGACTTTCTGCCGGGTGACCGGATCGAGCGACGGGGCCGGCGCGATCTCCACGACCTTCTGATGTCGGCGCTGGATCGAGCAGTCGCGCTCGTAGAGGTGCACCAGGTTCCCGTGGAGGTCGCCCATCAACTGCACTTCGATGTGCCGGGCACGGGAGATGTATTTCTCCAGGAAGACGTCGGAGGAGCCGAAGGCGACTTGCGATTCGCGCTGGGCCTGCTCGAAGGCGCCGGCGAATTCGTTGGCCGCCCGCACGACCCGCATGCCGCGGCCGCCACCCCCCTTCGACGCCTTGATGATCACCGGGAAGCTCATCTTCTCGGCAGCCTTCAGTCCGGCGGCCGCGTTCTTCAAGGGCTGCTTGCTACCGGAGAGAATCGGGACGCCGATCCGCTCGGCGACCGCGCGGGCGGCGATCTTGTCGCCTAATTGTTCTAACAGCTCGGCCCGCGGCCCGACGAAGATGATGTCGTTGGCGGCGCAGGCGCGGGCCAGGTCGGGGTTTTCCGACAGGAAGCCGTAGCCCGGATGGATCGCGTCGACCTTCCGCTCTTTGGCGAGTGCGATGATCGCTTCGATGTTGAGGTAGGAGCGGATCGGCTCGCCGGGCTGACCGATGGGGTAGGCTTCGTCCGCTTTGAGGCGGTGCAGGGCGAAGCGATCCTCGTGGGCGTAGATCGCGATGGTGCGGATGCCCAGCTCGTGTCCGGTCCGGAAGACGCGGATCGCGATCTCGCTGCGGTTGGCAACCAGAAGACGGGAGATGCGCCTCATGGGGCCTTTTCGCGCAGGCAGACGTCCGGGCTCAGTCTGTGCGCCGCGACGTCATGCGTGGGTGGGGCCGACGGTTCCGGCCGACGAACGGACATTCGACCAATCGGGTCGTGCCAAGCGGCGAGTCGCGCGACGCTCACGGGAGTCCCAGAACGGTGAGGCCGGGAATCTTGTTCCTGAGTTGCTCCGCTCCCTTGCGCGTGACCTTGGTCCCGGTGACGGTGAGAAACTCCAGCGATTGGAACCCCGCCAATTGCTGGATTCCCTTGTCTGTGACGTTGGGCAGGTGCTCGATCGTCAAAGTCCCCAGGTAAGGGAATTCGAGCTGGCTCAGCGCGGCCAGCCCGTCGTCGTCGACCTTGGTGGAGGACAGGTCGAGCTCTTCCAGTCGAGCCCCGCGGAGATGCTTGATTCCCTCGTCGGTAACTTTGGTTCTCCGCAGATCGAGGCCGCGGAGGTGCGGTTTGCCTTCGAGCGCGGCCAAGCCGTCGTCGGTGACGGGGCAATTGTTAAGCACCAGGTCCATATCGAGGTTGATGCCGGCAATCCGCTTAAGCAGAACGTCGGTGACGTTGCCCGCGGGAGCCATCACCTTCACGGTCGACGTCAATTGCTGAAAGGGAGAAAAGCTGGCTTCCTTGGGCTCGGCCTTCGAGAAGAAGAGCTGCACGCCTTCGGCCTTCAGTTCTTTCTGGATTTGGGCAGTCGTTTGCTCATCGTGCACCATCGACCAGTAGAAGTAACCCACCAAGCCAATGAGCGCCAGGAAGGCTCCGCCCAGCGTGGCCAGTCGTCTATGACCGCCGCCACAGACGGCGGCCGTCTTTTGAGTGGCGCTGATGTCGGAGGGCAACGGTTCCAGAGCGTCGGGGGTGCCGTCGAGCGGCAAGTGTCCTTCGGACATGGGACGCCTCAAGGGGAACGTGCCGGGTGGGCCACGCGGATGTTCTCCCAGCGGCTCTGCAGAAGCACATCCCACGCCCCGACCCCGATCAAATGGGCTCAGGATCGACCGGGCTCGAATCAACCCGACGCGGATCAGCGACCTGCCAACGATATCAGTGGCTCCAACACCGGTCAAGTTTCCACAAACGGGCGCAAGCGCGCTCCTGTGTGCGCAAAAAACTGGACGCTCTCACGCCAAATTAGGACGACCGGGTGACGCGTGCGGTTCGCGCGATTTTTCCGGCTCGCGCCGCCGTCTCAGCCGCCAACAGTTGAGCGCTGCCGCGCGCTCAGGACCCAGATTGTCCCCACAACGACGAAGAGCAGGCCGAACAGCCCCAACGGCAGCGGCAGCAGCACGAACAGCACGAGCCCCAGCGCGACGAGTGCATAGGGAAGTTGTCGCCGGGCCGCCGGTGCGGACGAGCGAGTCGCCAGCAGCAACAGGAACAACCAGGGCAAGGTCCAAAGTGCGCCGAACAGCAAATCGTACGACTTTTGCGGCCGCAGCTCGAACGCCAGCTTGGGATCGCCGCCCGCCTTGGTGAAGACCAGCATCTGGCCCTCTTGCGGGATGTCGAACGCCAGCGATAGCGTGCCTGCCGAATGCGGCCGCGAGAGGTCGCCATTACCGGACGGACCTAGCTGCGGCGAGGGGCCTTGAACAATCGGGAAGCCGAAATCGGCGTTACCGGCCACTTCGTGCGGCGCGCCGGGAGTCGAGGAAAAGATCGGCGCCCCGAACTGGCCGAGCCCCGATTGAGGCGCCGACTGTTTCTCGTCCTTTTTGGAGTTCACCGTAGCGTCGTCTACCAGGTCGTACGCGAGCTCCTTGTCCTTCCCTTGCCGCAACTCTTCCGCCCGGGCGCGACGAGGAGACTTGCCATCGTCTTTCGACTCCGTCTGGAAGCGGAATTCCGGCACCGCCACGGACTCTCCCCCTCCCTTTTGTCCTTGTTCGCCAGGGGCCTCGTTCATTCTGAACAGGTCGCGGGCCTGGGCTGCCTGACTTTCCGGCGTCAGCGTTTTGTCGGCCGACTCCTTGGAAGCCGGCTTCGATTTTGAATCACTTTGCTGCTTCTCGACCGCTTCGATCTGCTGCTTGACGGACTGCTCGCGCTGCCATTCGTCCTGTGAGACAAACCCGGCGTTTCCCCCCCAGCCCGGTTTCCCTCCCCAGCCCTGGCTTTCACTGTTGAGCCGCGAATTGATTTTCGACAAGTTGCCGACTGCCAGGTCGGTGCTGTTGCCGTACGGGTTCGATTCGATCACGGAGAGCAGTTGCTTGGCTTCGTCCACGAGTGCCGAACGCTCGAGCAGCGTTGCCGACGCTTCGTCGGCCCGTTCGAGGTTGGTGTCTTGTGCGGAGGTGAGCACGCGGACCCGCTCGTCGTCGGGAAGCCACACGGTCCAGCGCGTGCGGGCGACCGGGATGCCAAAGTCGGCGTCGCCTTCCCCGGAAACCACCTGCGGCGCGACCAGCGCCACCTGCTGCCCCGCCAACTGCAGACCTTGCGGCAGCGAGCCGCCCGGCAGCTTGCCGGCGACGATCAGCTTGACGTCGAACGACAGGTCGCCTTCGCTGGCTTCCGGCAGCGGGATCAGGTTGAGCGCCTTGCCGCCGATGGTGGCGCGGACGGGCCGGGCCGGCTTGTCCTTCACCACCACCGACAGAATTTCCGATTGCTCGGGGATCTCGACGGGCAGGAATTGCCGCGACACGTTTTTGACCCGATAGGTGGCCTGCGTCCGCCAGCTGCCGCCGTGCTCGAGCACCGTGATCAGGTCGGCAAGATTCACGAAGGCAGCGGGGCCGCGACGCACGGCGGGCCGATCGAGTCGCCAGGTCGCCGCGACGTCGCTGCGCGTGAGCCGTCCGACGAGCATCGCCTCGCGGAGCAGCTGCGCGTCGAGCTGGATCGGCAAGCTGCTCCGCTCGACCACTTCGATCGGGTTGCCGGCCGCCTCGGTCAGCTGCGCCGCCGACTGGTTCACCAGCACGACAAAATGCCGCTGCGTCGCCAGGGGGTCGAAGCGGCGTTCGGCTCCGGACGACTCTTCACTCTCGAATCCGATCGTCGGCGCGACAATCTTGCCGTCTTTGGGGAGCGGCAGGACGGCCGTCGCCGTCAGAAAGAGCTGGTCGGCCACCGGCTCTTGCAGCTCGACGGCCCAGCGCACGCGTCCGTTGGGCAGCGTGGTCGAAACGGTCTCGCGCCGCCGCGGGTTGGCCGCGCTCTCGGCGTGGGGATCGGTCAGATCGAGCCGTGAAGCGACCCAGTCGGGCATCGTCAGCACGAAGGTGTCGGCGGTGGCCTGCGTGATGTTCCAATGCAACGCCACCGTGTAGAACACGGCCGCGTTGGTGACGGTGACGATCGTGGCGCTATCGCCCGAGAGGCGGGCGACGGCGTGCGCCAAGTCGAGCGAAACGGCCGCCGGCTCCGACCGTCGACTCTCGAATGCGAACTGCGGCGGCGTGTGCAGCAGCGACTTCATGTCGCTCGGGACTTCGTTCGGACCGATCGACTTCCAATCCGCCGCTTCGCCGATCGTCGCCTGATAGGAGCCGTCGAGCCACACGGCCAGACGGCTCTCCGCGCGGCGGGCTCCGGTGAGCGTCGGCACGTCGAGCGTGGTCTTGGCGTCGTCCGGGTTCTTGGCCACCGTACCGCTGATCGCCAGGTCGAACGGCGACGACTGGGGCGACGCGAACTCGACGACGAGATTCTTTGCCCCGGCGACGCCGCTCACGTACCAATCAGCAATGAACGGCGACCCCTCGACCGACAGCGTGAGGAACCCGGCCGGCAGCCGGAATTGCGCCTGCGTCAGCGCGGTGCCCGTCGGCTGAATGTGGAAACGGGTCGTCAGCGTCTGTTTGCGGCGTCCGACCAGCACGGCGTAGAGCGCCGACACGTCGGTCTGCGAACCGCGCCGCGCGAGCGTAAACGCAAACGCCGCGGGCCGCGAATTGTAACGGAAGGCCGCTTCGAACATCCCGGGCTCAGCGGTGGCAGACATCCCGGCCTGGTCGAACGTGGCCAGCGGGAACTCGCGCGCGTCGACCCGAGTGCCGCCGGGCAAATTGGAACCGCGGACGTCGAACTGCGAACCGGCCCAGAGGGCGATGATCCCCGTCTCTCGCACGACGCCGAGCGGCGCCGGCAGTCCGACGGACACGGGCACGGACGATTGGTTGACCGAGAGCGCCTGAAACAGATCGAGCTCGAGTCCCGTTTCTCCGGTGACGCTGCGACGCAGTGAAACCGTCAGCTTGCGGGACGGATCGTTCCCTTCGATCTTCCAGCCGACGACGTCGCTGCCACGGACAGTTTGCAGCTTGGCGCCAGCCGGCAGCGTGAACGACAGGTCGGAGACGCCGCCTTGTCGAACTTGCAGCGAGAATTGGCTCACGGTTCGCAAGCCCGCGTCGTCGAGCACCGCTAGCGTGCGGGCCGACGATTCGATCGACCGGGCGACCGAACCGGCTTCCTGTGCCGGCTGCCAGGCGAGCGATAGTTGCCCGACCGTGGCGATGGGGACGTCGATCCACGTCTTGCCGCCGTCCGGCCGCCGACGATAGCCGGCGTCGTTGCCGTTGATCCGCACGCTCGTGGCGCCGGCGGGCAACTCGAACGAGAAACGGCCGCTCGCCACCGGCAGCAGGCCGATCGTGAATTCGCCGCTCGGGCCGGCGACGCGGGCCGGCAATTCCAGCTCGACGTCGAGAATGTGCGCGCCGGCCGTCTTGAGCACGGCGTCGTATTGCTGCGTCGGCGCCTTCTGCCCGAGCGGTTGCGGATGCGGCACGAGCAGGGCCGGCTGGCCGTCGAGTTTTGCACTTTGCAGCGCCGCCTGTTGAAACGGCAGCGCCACGCGCAGTGGCCGATCGCTGCGCGAAAAGAGCACGATGTGCCCGGAGACTGTCACGCGGCCCCGATCGGCCGTCGCGGTCCCCTTGGCGTCGCGCGCCTCGACAACGCGGGCCGTGTACAGGGCCTCAGTCACGAAGGCTTCGGCGGCGGGATGCGTGTCCAGCGGCTGCTCGGGATGCGCGCGGTTCCACAGTTCCAGAAACGCCCGCTGTTCGAGCAGTACTCGCTCGGCGGCCAGCGGGTCGTGGTCGGAATCGTACGGCACGATTGCCGCGCCGCCAGTCGGCGGCTGCGGTCGCGGGATGACGATCGGGCCCGCGGTTTTCGCTTCGGGCGTTTGGTCGTCGCCGCGAGCGACCGTCGCTGCTCCCACGATTGCCGCCGCGAGCAACACGGCCGTACCGGCCGCGCCGAGCGGACGTGCCGCTGCGTTCTTCGAGGCGGCGTCCGCGCGACCGCTCCTGCCGCGGCCCAGGTTCGGCATCTGGTAAATCAGCCAGGCGATCGTGCCGCACGCCGCGCCGAGAAAAATTCCGTCCAGCCAAACCTCGACGCTGATCGGCACGACGGCCGCCAGCGCGATCGGCACGAGCAGGCCGAACGCGGCGAGCGTTCCTTTAACGGCCCACGTCCGCCGCCGCAGCAACCAGAAGACGAGCGTGACGAGCGCCGCCAGCGCAGTGGAAAAGACGCGTCGCGCGGTCACGCTCTCGAACTCGACGTCGAGCAGGGGCGCGCCGGCCGCAACCGGATCGCGACCCAGGTACTCGAACGTGCGATGATGCGAATCCGCGGGCGGATCGAAAGCAATGGCGACCGACAACCGCGCGCCCGGCTGTGCGACTTTGGGGGGTGCCGGCGCAGGCGCCGCCTGTTGCCGGGGCGGAGCTTCCCCGGCTGCTGGAGCTTGGGGCGGCGGCGCCGCGGCCGGGCCGTCAAAGGGGTTGTTGGCGGACTCATCCGACTTCACTTCTAGTCGATCGCTCGGCTGCTTCGCGAATCCGCCGCCTAAGTCGCCTCTCATCGCTTTGCCCGATCTCGCCTTCAGATTGAGTGGGAAGGGCAAAGACTTCTTCTCAGGCTCGACCGCTCGATTCCACTGATAGGCGTGCGCGAAGGCGGTGGTATCTGCCGCGGATTTCGCCGACGATTCGCGCTTTGCCGCGCTTTGGTTTTCGCGACTTGAGAAAGCCATCGTCGACAGCCAGACGCAGGCGATGATGGCGACGACGACGCAGGCCGAAATGATGCCGCCGGCTCCCCACCGCTCATAACCCCGCACGCAGAGCCAGATCAGCACCACGACGCCCAGAAATTCGAGCAGCTTCCAGCCGGCATCGACCGCCGTGATGTCGCCCAGATCCTGCACCAGTTGGCTCAGCACGCCGCGATCCGCCAGCCACCAATCGGGGCTGAAGGCGCCCCAGCTTTGCCGCACGGCCAGGTCGGGCGAGTAATGCAGCGTCCAGCTCTGGTGCAACATTTCCATCCGTTCCGCCGCACCCGAGTTGCCCACGACGGAGACGACCGGCGGCGCCTGCTGAAAGCGGCGCGCAGCGACGGCGTCCGGACTAACCTCGTGAACCGATGTCACCGCGTCGCTTGCCGCGTTGGTAGTCTTATCTCCCTTATCGCCCGCGCGGGATTGATCCGCAGTCGACGTGTCGCCGGCGGGGGCCTTCGTCGCGTAAAACAAGGTGAGCTCGCGCGGTGCTTCGGGATCGGATGCGGGTTTCAGCGGCAGCTCGTAACCGGATTGGCCGCGCCGCACTTCGACGGGCTCGCCGTCGATTAGCGTGGCCCACAGGTCGGCCCCCTCGGGCAGGGTCAGACGGAGGCTTTGCACGCCGGTCGCCAAGAACTGCAGTCGCGCGGTGTGCTGGCATTCGCCCGACACCGGGACGATGGTTTGGATTTCGCACTTCATGCAGACGGCACGCGCGACTCCGACCGGTGCGTAGCGGGATTCGGTCAACGTCACGCGGTTGTCGGGCTGGACGAAACGGTAGGCCGCCACGGTGCGATCGTCGGTGTCCGCTGGCTGAGACGGCAGGTCGGCCTGGTCGACTTCGGTCAGCGGCTGGTTATCGGCGCCGGTGGCCGTCACGTGCAGTTGCTGATCGGGGGCGGCCCGCACGACGACGATGCCGCTGTGCCGGGCGACGCCGGCTAAGCGCGGCTCGGGCACGCGAAACTCGGCCGCATTGCCGCGAGGCGCTTCGATCAGCGCGGACAGGTGCACGGCCCCCTGCACATAGCGCTCGAAGGTCAGCATCCAATGCCGCTCGCCGCGGACCGGCTCCGAGACCGACTGGTCGGCGAGTGCCACCTCGCCCGCGTCGGTGCGAAAGCGGATGTCCTTGCCGGCCGATTCGGGCAGGAAGACGTCGAGCCGGCGGAAGCCGCCGCCGCGGGCCTCGATCGCGGTGCGTACGCCGGTCCGCAAGGCCGCCCGGTCGAGCCGCACGACGAGCAGCGTGTCGGCCGACAGCCGCGCCGGCCGCCGGGCGATCTTCAGCTTCCCGGAGAAGCGGGTGTCTTGATAGCGAAAGCCGATCCGCTCCCGCGGCAGATTGAGGTGGGCCGGATCGAGGCCCTTGATGTCCGACGGAGTCAGCTCGAAATCGTCGCCGGCCCGAATGAGATAGGTGCCGGCGACGGCCGCCGTCTTGAGAATTCGTACTTCCGGCAGCGGCAGCTCGATCCCCGTTTCGTCGATCGGCCAATTCGACACCGATTTCTGCGCGTTGAGCGCAAGCGTGATCGGCTGACCGGGCGCCGCCGGCCGGGGCAGTGTGATGAGCAGGTGTTGCGTGCCCGCTTCCGCCGAAAGCTCTCGCCATTCGACCGGCTGGCGGTTGATGAGCACGCTCGTCGGCGTCCATTCGGCGGGCAGCGTGATTTCGATGTCAAACGGCGGCCGATTCAAGCTCTGCAGCGACGCGGCCAGCTGCAGCTGCGGTCCCTCGGGGGCGATTTCGAGAGACGTGAGCAAGTTGGCCAGGACTTCGCGCTCCTTGGCCTCGACGCCGAAGGCGATCGCAAACTGCTCGTTCCAGGCGTCGTAGCTCAGAGACGCTAGCGGAGGCGCGGGTGTCGGTCGCTGTGGGGCGCGGCGCGCGTTCGGTGCTGCGGGCGCCATCGACTCACCAGCGGCAGCGTTCGTCTGTGGCGCCGGGGGCGTCACGTCGAGAGGGGCCGTAGCGTCGGCCGTCGTAACAGGCTGCGATCGGGGCCGTAGATTGGTCGTCGAGTCGATCCGCAGCCGCAAGTCCTGCGGCGAGGCGATCTCGATGTGTCCCAGGTGCGCGGTCGCGCCATCGATCTTGAGCGATTCAACCCGCCAGCGACGGTCGGCTCCCGGCCGCAGCACGCCGCGAAACTGGATCGTCCGCTTGCCGGTGAAGGGCTGACGAAACGCCAGTTCCAGCGTGGCCGGTTTCTGCGGCGCGGCGGCCGCCAGCTTCCACGAGTCGAGCCCCGTCGAGGTGACGGTCGTGATCCGCAAGCCTTCTGGGATGCCGATTGAGAGCTTGCTCACCGGCGTGCCCCGCGCGTCGAGCGTGGTGACGGCTTGCCACGCGGCGTCGCCGAGCGACACGTTGAGGCGATAGATGGTGGTGCCAAAGAGGAGTCGATCGGCGGCCTGCTCGAGGCTGCGATCGATCAGTTTCAAATGGATTTCGGCCGAGCCGCCGACGGCGATGGAGTAAGTGGCCGGCTTGTCGATCGGGCTCGGGCGCTCGAGCGCGCGACCGCCCACGAGAAGCCGCTGGTTGGCGGGCACCTCGAGGCTGAGCGTGCCGACGGGCAGGTCGCCCAGGCGGAAGGTCGCTTCGCGCTCGCCCCCAGAGACGGCGAGCGGCACGGCGGACTCGAAGAGCAACGTGTGCGGGCCGCGATGATCGCTGAACAGGTGCGGCACGGGGTCGGTCCCCTTGGCCCCCAGCAGCGCCGGCCTGCCATCGAGCGATGCCGATTCTAGTCCGACGCCCGCCAGCGGCAAGCGCAGGAATCGCCAACTGTCGGTCACCTGGTTCAACTTGATGGTTGCGGCGACGAGCAGCTGCGAGCCGACGATCCGTCCCTGGTAATCGGCGCTGATGACCGTGATCCCGTTGGGGACGTCGAGCGTTTCGCGGGCGTTTTGCCCGGCCTTCTTGAGCAGCTCTTCGAACTGCGCGCGAGGCAGGAGCACGCCCCGCTTTTCCATGCCGAGAATCGCATCCAAATCCGAACTGGGAACATAAACTTCGCTCGGCCGCTTCGGAGGCGTGGGATCGGATGACTGAGCCATCGCCGACAGCTGGGAGCAGGCCAGCGCGACCGCCAACGCGGCTTTCAGCGCGATTGGGTGGCACTGGCGGCTTGTCCGCCAGTGTCTTCTCCGCAAGTCTCGTCTCAGCGAGCGTCGTTCGAGGACACTGGCGGACAAGCCGCCAGTGCCACCCGGAACTGCTTGCGTGAAGGACGTGCTATTAGACATTGCCGCCTCCCACTGCCGGGGCGGCGGCTGGTGGCGTGCTCGTCGGTGTGACGGGGCGTCGTATCGACGCGCGGCGGAAGGCCTCGATGATCCAGATCGCGGCGAGTGCCATCAGTCCGAACCGCGCGGCCAGGATGGCGTGCCAGACCAGCTCGCGATCGACCAGGGCGCCCAGCGCGGCAGCCAGCACCGCGATCAACACCAGCGTCGCCAGGGTTTCCCAGCGGCAGCGTCGCAGGAGCCAACCCATGATGACGATGGCCAGGCTGACGACGATCGTGGCGAGCGGCATGCGAGCCCAGGTCAGCTGGATCGATTCGGCCGGCCCCACGCGGTTGTAAACGTGCGAGTCGCCTTCGAGGGGAAACTCGAACAGCGCGCCGCGGCTGCCGCCAATCCAGGTATCGAGGTCAGACGGCGTGGGTCCGATGGACGTCAGGTCGAAGCGTCCCAGCACTTGCAGCGTCTGCGATTCGGGCAGGAAGCCGATCGGCGTTTGCACGAAGGAAAAGTCTTTGGGGATCCAAATGGCAGTCCGCGTTTGCTGCACGGCGACGTGTTCGTCCGATCCGCCCAGCCGCGGGAAGTAAAGGGCCAGCGTGCCCCCTGCCAGTGATTCGAACGGCGTCGGACTGATCGGCCGGCGAAACTGCACGGCCAGATGCATCGGCTCGTCGGACGACGTGGGCCGCACGACGTTGACGAAGAACGATTTCCATTGGTCGGAATGCGGAGCGGCCGGGTCGGTCTCCAGCGACAGCGTGCGGCCATCGAGAAAGACGCCGAGCGGCTGCGCGTCGGCCGGCAGCTCGAGGGCCAGCCGCTGCCGCTGGCTGCTCTTGAGGAGATACCGGCAGCGATAAAGGGCCGTAGCATCCCGGGCGATGACGACCTCGAACAGCGCCCGCGAGACGACCGTCTCCATCACCGGCTGCACACCGTACTTCACGAGCGACAGTCGCACTTCGACCGGCTGGCGTTCGTAGCGAAAGGCGAGGTAGCCGTTGTGATCGAGGTGCGTCAGCTCGCGCACGTCGATGGGTTCGACGTCGCCGCCGGTGGCCGTGGCCGCGGCCGAGAGCGACGCGTCCTTCGTCACGCTGACTTCGCCGTCGACGCGGGCGAGCGGCACGCGATCGGTGTTGTCGGCATTCTTCAGCCCCTGCGCTTGTGGCAGCGGCGCGACAAACTCGGCCTTGGCGGCTGCGGCATGCTCGCCCGTCTTGGCGGCGGCGTCGGACGCGGCGCTCGGCTTGAGATCATATTTGACGAGGAAGGGCTGTGAGCCGGCGACTTTCTTCTGCAGCGTGATCGTGAAGCCGACGAAGCCGTCGGCCGCCTTTTCGTCGCGGATCTGCTGCTTCACGCCCGCCTCGCCGTTCTCTGACTGGATTTGCACGCGGTCAGCGGCCGCCTGCGGCACAGCGATGCGGAACGTGTCGACGGCCGCGTTCTCGACCTGGAAGATCACGCGGGCCGTCAGCGTGGCGGAGTCCTGGCGGGCTTTGATCGTTGTTTCCACTCGCGCGGTGAGACGCGTGGGCTTGCGGACGGCCCGCACGTGGATCGTCACCGGACGATGGCGATACGACCAGCTTCCGGCGGGACGCGTGTCGGTCGGCGGCGTCAGGCTGCCGGGCGGCTCGGGATGGGCGCCGGCCAGCTTGCTATCGTCCGCCACCAGCTCGATCCCCTCCGGAGCGAAGGCACCGATGAGGCCCATTTCGCGGAAGGTCCCCAGCGGCTCCAAGAGTGGCAGATCGACGTCGCCCGCCGCCGGCATTTCTCGATGACCAGTCACCGTGAGTGCGATCGATCCCTGCTGCTTTTCGTTGAGCGAGACGATCAGCTTGTGGCTGGCGGCGTCGACACGATAGGTCCGCAGCGCGGGCGACTCGACCGCATCGATCGAGAGTCCGTCCGGCACCTTGAGGTCCAGCTCGAAGATGCCCGTCCGCGTGACTTCGTAATTCAAGAGCGAGCTCATCCGCAGCTCGTCCTCCCGCAGCACGAACTGAGCTCGCTGCGTGCAAACGATCTGGGGCTCGACGGCTCGCGCCTCGACGCGGAGGCGGAAGGCGGGGCTATAAAACTTGTAGAAGAGGGCGTTGGGCCCGCGGCTGGCCTGCGGGACGTCGGTTGCCTCGATCTGCACGACTCCTTTTTCCGACAGGGTGGAGACGTCGGTGCCCTCGCGGTGGTCGACGATCAGCCGCCCGCTTTCGTGCAGCACGTCGACCGCGTGGATGCCCAGCACTTTCCCCTGATCGTCCACCCCCGCGACGTCGAAACCGTCGGCCGGCAGCGGGCGCTCGGTGTGGACCTCGACGATGACTTCTTTCGAGACGGCTGAGAGCAGATCGACCGTGACGAGCTGACGATTGGCTTCCTTGGCCGCCTTCCAGGCTCGCACGCCTCCCTGCGGAGACGACACGTCGAGGATGCGATCGTCGACGGGGACGGCGAGTTTCAGCCGGTTCGTTTCGCCCTTGAGGATTTTGTAGGTGAGCGTGGCGTCGCTGTGGATCACGCCGTCGCCGATCATCACGGCGAGCACGTTGTCGACCGCCATCAGCAGCTCCGAATCGGGCCGCGTACTCGTCCGCGAGTGCCAACGGGCCACGAGGTGCGGCGTGGAGGCCAGGTTGGCTTTGATTCGCGTTTGCCCCTGCGGCGAGTCGGCCGATTCGATCACCGGTCGTGGCACAAGCTCGATCGCCTGGTCGGGCTCGGCGACGGTGAGGTCGAAGGTCGAGATGCCAACGGTCGGACAATCGAAGTCGAAGCTGCGGCCCTCGGGCGATGTACGGACGGCCGTCGTCAGCTCCAGCTCGACGCGATACGTGCCCTCGTCCGGCACGAGCAGCGCATAGAGGCCGCGGCCCAAGCCGCGCACCAGCACGCGATCTTTTTCGGACGTGATCTTGCCGATGGCCGCTTCGCCGAAAGCGACGGTCGCGCCCGACCAGTGTTTCTCCAGCGATTGGATCGTCAGCACGCCGTGAATCCGCACGACGTCTTTGTCGACCTTCGCGTTGTAGTGGGCTTCGGTGAGGACGGCGGCGATCGGCAGCCGCGCGGCCTGGCCGCGATTGGATTGCAGCCAGCGCAGATATTCATCCAGCGGCACGATGGCCGCCGCCTTCGGATCCTGCAGCACGCTCTTGAGCGCGCGATAGGGGACGTAGATCAACTTCTCCCAAGTCGCGGACGTAGCGGGCGGAGTCTTGCCGGCGTCCGCGGGCGCCGCATCGATCAATGCCGACGCGTTGTGAACGAGCACCGGAGTCGGCTGGGCCGGCTTCACTGGCGGCTCGTCGGCAGCCCGCGCGGCGAGGGGCACAACGGCCGCCGCCGCCCACACGAGCGCGAACAGCAATCCGCGCCGGACAATTTCGAGACGGCCCAACTCAGAGGACGAACAATTCCGCACAGCGTGGTTCATCACAAGCCCCTACTCAAACCGGTCGATCACCGGAGATTGGTCGACAGTCGTACGGCGGCAGTCAGTGGGTGGTGGCATGATTTCTTTTCTGATGCCGCACGCGGCGGCGTAAAGATGTTGCCGAACGGATCGCGGCAATAACTTGCACGTCGATCCGGCGATCGAACCGGCGCGCGGCCCGACCGCAAACCGCGGCCCAGGCGGCGTCCGACCTTATCTACGTCAGGTCCGGCGCTGTTTGCCAGTCAGTCTCGCGGAATTGGGGAAGAAATGCGACGAGAAATCCGCGTGCGGCACCTCGCGGGAAATGAGGTTTCCCCCCAGCTGAGACGCCCGGCTAAGCCGCAAAGTTCCCGTTCAGAGGGGGAAACAATCGCTGGCCCCGCCTAGAAGATCGCCGCTCGACCCGGATTTTGTCGACCAAAATCGGGCGACATCGCGGACGCGATCAGGCGGCCCGCACGTTGCGCGGTTGCGAGCTTTCCGTTTCCGCGAGCATGATCTCGTCGACCAGCGCCAGGTAGTCGGTCGCGCCGCCGCAAGTGGGCGCGTACTCGAAGATCGACTGCCCGAAGCTCGGCGCCTCGGCCAGCTTGATATTGCGTCGCACGCGGCTGCGAAAGATGGCGGCCTGCGCCCACGGCGCGTCGGCATCGCTCTTGTCGAGAAACGCCGTCAGGTCGTCGGTGATGTCGGCGGCCAACCGCGTTCCCGTTTCGTAAAGACAAAGAATGATGCCCGTCACGCGTAACGAGCGGTTCAGTCGCCGCGTGATCAGCGCCGTCGTCTCCAGCAATTTCGAGAGACCCTGCAGCGCGAAGAAGTGCGGCTGCAGCGGAATGAACATCTCGCGCACGGCGCAGAGTGCATTCACGGTCAGCACGCCGAGCGAGGGCGGACAATCGATGAGCACATAGTCGTAGGGTTCGGACGCCAGCATCGTGTCGAGCGTCTGCCGCAAGATCAGCTCGCGGCCCGCTACGTCGGCCAGCTCCATCTCCGTCGCGGCCAGGTCGATGTTCGACGGCACGACCCACAAGTTGCTCGCGACCATTCGCCGCACCTGCGCCATCGTCTGCTCGCCGGCAAAGACCTGGTAGATGGTGGGGATATCGCCGACCGGTTCCACGCCCAAGTGCAGCGAGGAGTGCCCCTGCGGATCGAGGTCGATCAGGCAGACGCGACGGCCCGCCCGTGCCAGCCCGGCCGCCAGGTTCACGCTGGTGGTCGTCTTGCCGACGCCCCCCTTCTGATTCATGACGGCGATCGTGCGCATCGAAATTCGTCTCCTCGGTCCGCAGGCAGGGGCGGGGAGTATATCGCGGGCGGAAAACTGCCGGTAGACGAGTTGGACCCCGCTCGAATTGGCCGGCTCGATCGTGCCCGGCCGAATCTGCCGGACAGTCTCTGCACAGACGATTCGCACAGGCTCGCTACACACGATCCGGACAGTCTCCACAGCAATGACCGATTCGTCTCCGGGCGTAGCGATGATGCATGCTGGAAGGCACTGAGTGATTGGGGGGGGTGATCGGGGGGGCGATCGGTGTGGGACTGCCGCCGGCCAGGTGCGAGGGGCCCGCGGGCCGGGGGCCAAAACGTTGTGACCGTCAGAAACGGACTGGTTGCGCGCCCGTCCAGGTTGCCGTAGCTGGCACGAGCGTGCCGCTGCGCCGAGCCGGCACGGGAAAAAAACCAACGCGATGGGCCGGCGGCCCTTGCGGCCAAAATTGCGTGCTAGATTTCCTTAACATCGACGGGACGCCCGGTTCCTGCCCCTTCCGGTCCAGCCGTCGAGCCGAGTCAATGCCCTTTTTGGGGAAAGTCGACTGATGAGCTTCTTGCAACGGTTCTTGCCCAGCACCGATCGGGAAGGGGCCGCCCCGCCTCAGCGGAGCAGTTTTCAAAACGTCTCCGAGGAGCAGCTCGAGGCGCATCTGAATATCGCTCGCTACGGCAGCTTCGTCCTCACCGACGCGGTCCGTCCCTCGTACGATCTGCAAGTCGTTCCTCAGTCGGGCTACCGGCACGACGTCTACCAGGACTCAGACACGGGCATCAAAATCCCCGTCGTGATGGGCGCCGCCTCCAAGGAAACCGTCCTCGACCTGTTCTTCGACCTCCTCGAGCCGCTGGGGAACGAGGTCGATATGGTGCTCGAGACGAGCCACGAGCGGAACAACGGACACCAGGACCTGTATCGCGAGAGCATCGACCTGCCCGTCCTCAAGAGCACGCTGTACGACTTCGAAGAGCTGCTGCTCAACGACGGCTGCCTGGGCATCGCGGTGCTCAATCCGCGGATTCCCTTCGAGGTGCAGTTCGACGAGCACAAGCTCCTGATCATGTACGGCAAGAACCTCAGCGAATTCGAGCGGGTCTTCCGCAACTACGGCGTCCGCTGCAACGAAGAGATCAAATTCATCACCGAAGCCGAACACGTTCACTCGTCGAGCGAGGAATATTTCGAGCAGTTCCAACAACTGCGCTACCGCCTCGGCATCGACGAATAAGTCAAGCGCGCTGCAGCCGCCCACGGAACGATCTGTGGGCTTTTTTGTTTTGACGCGCTCCGCACTCCAACGTCCACTCGTTCTTCTCTCCGGACAACCGGCGTGCGATCACGAGCAGTCACGGCCGGCGGCCCTGGAGGCCGCTAGAGTCACGCGGCGGCCCTGGGGGTCGCTAGAGTCACCCGGCGGCCCTGGGGGGCCGCGAGACTCACGTTGGGCCGACGTCCCCATCCTCGATCTGGGCGTGGAACAGCAACAAATACAGCGGGAACCGGACAGTTTGTTGTTCTTGTCCCTCAGTTTTGAAGGAAACGGTGACGCGGCCTTGTTTGCCGAGCTCACAGTGAATCACTTTGCGAAGTGATTCGCTCAGTGGGGCCAGGCCCGGAATGTCCTCCGCCGCCTTGCTGCCCTCCCAGAATCTGCGCGCTCGGTCGAGGACTCGTTCGGCCGAGGAACCGCGCGGCAGATAAACAACGCGCGCCTGGTCGTTCGCCCAAGTCCAGGTCACCCCTTCAACGAGCTTCTGTTGGCTCGCTGGGACCTTGCGAATCATCCAGACGGGAGCCGAGCGGTCGATGGTCCCCCACTGCGGAAGGCTGTCGGGGAACGCCCGTCCGCGCGGAGCCGTATCGATGCGATTGAGCAGTTGTCGCAAATACTCGTCGTGGGAGGCGCACAAGATCGTGTCGGGTGCCAGACGCAGAAAGTAGACCAACGGGTGCCTGCGAGCGCGAGCTCGGCTCGAACCGGGGGATAAACAAAAGACTTCGCGGCCGGCGATTTTTCGGATTTCCTCGGCACCTTTACGAAGAGCGCTGGTCCATTCGACGCCGGCGTCGCCCAGATCTCGCTCAAAGACGACGACTACGCAGCCTTCGGCATAGAAATCCCCCAGCGAACCGACCGGTTGCGAGCGGCGAATTCCCTTTAAAGCGATTAGAATCTTCCGGTCGACCACTGGCTCGAGGTACTGGTCGAACTCGCCCATCGCGAGCGAAGGCATCAAAATGGCCCATTTGCTCTCGAACGCGTCAACGGAGGAAGGCCGCGGCACCGCAAAGGACTGGGCAGCGAGGAGCGTCTCCGTGTCTTCGGGAAACCAAGGGAGCAGGCGACGCACTTCGGTCGAAGCATTGCGCGGCGCGCGTTCCTCCGCCGAAATGATTCCTGCACTAAAGAGCGCGATCACGGCGATGAGTGCCGCGCGCGTGAACCGCCCCTTCATCTGATTGAACATGAGCGTCGTACTCCTATCCGATCCGATCCGCAGCGACGGGCTTTAAACCGGAATCGTATCGCTAGACAGCTCTCGACCCATTTCTACGATGAGATCAGGCTCGCAACGCTTGCCTGTGTCGCTCGGGTGCCACTGGCGGCTCTGGCCGCCAGTGCTCTTCTCTTCAATCGTAACTCTGCTGTTTCTCTGGGGGCCGACGCCCCCGGCTCAGTTTCGCTATTCACATGGAGTTCGCTCAATCGCGCACAGATCCGAGCCCAGGGGCGTGAGCCCCCGGAGACCTCGCGCCGATCATCTCAGATCTTCCGCGACTGGATCGCCTTCAGCGATTCTTCGACCTGCTGCCGCGCGTCGCGGGCTTCCAGGATCGTTTGGCGGAATACGGCGGGGCGTTGCACGCCTTCCAGCCGCACCAGCGTTTTGCCGTCGCCCCCCTTCACGAGGAGATCGGCCGCCTTGTAGAAGGCCTGCCCGGGCAACTCCTGAATGTCGATGCTTTTGATGTCCGACAGCGACGCCTGCGAGTTGAGCCGCACGCCGATCATCTGCCGCACCTGCAAGGCGCGATTGGTCAGCACGAACCGCTGCCCCGTCATCTTGGTGACGAAATACAAAATCAGCCCGATCGTCCCCGCGATCGGCACCACCACCAGTGCCAGCACGGCGGCAATCATCATCCGCCACCAGGGAATGCCGTACGTCTTCAGCGGCACCGCATCGCACAGACTGCCGATGGCCCGACCCAAGCCGGTCGCCGCCAGCGTCGGATAGGCCGTCATAATCTCGGCTTCCGTTCCCGCACTGACACCGGAAATCGCCTGGGGTTTTGCTTCGAGCACGAGACTCACAATCGCCTTCCTTAAGTGCCCAAGAGAGCACGATTTGCGTCGCACGCTTGGCGTTTACGATCGCCGGTTTTCAAGCTCCGTAACCTAACAGAGGCCGCCTGCGTTTTCCAGTTGGTCCGCGGCCGGTCACCGCTTCCGTAGGACAAGCTGCCACAGTACTTCCCAAATCACACTCTTCTTTCGTCCAGAACCCCTAACTCAACCGGCAGTAGCGAAATCCAAGATCGACGCGCGGTCCGATTCTTACCTGCCTTTCTTGCAGAAAACTCGCAGCTCAGCCTGGCCGAAATGCCGTGAATCGGAATTCACCGAGCTCAAAGGGTTTGTGAAAAGCCGTCGCTCTTCGGCCGACGACGACCGAGGGAGTCTGGCAGGTGTTTTATTGCTGGCAGAAGATTGCCCGCATTGATCTGCGAGACAGGAACGCGGAGGGGACGTGATTTTCCGCCAGACCTGTTACCGATGTGTCCGAACACTTGTTACCCATGTGTCCGGTCTCAACACAGAGCCTGCCCTACCGGACCAGGGGAACGCGTCGCTCGCCGCGGGTCCGGTGACCGCATGCAGGGCAAGCTGCCATGCCAGCTTGCCCGTAAGGGGAGCAGTGACCCGCAACAAAAAGCCGCCGGCCGAAGAGCGTCGAATCCCGCCCGATCTTCCAGCGGACGCTACTCGAACCGCGGGCCTTCCGGTGCCGTCTGTTGCTCGCCAAACGCCGGTCCCGCGTTGATCGCCCGCGAAGGGGTAAAATGCGGTGCCGTAAGGAGCGGGATCGGCGGTAGCGACAACGGCCGCGGTGCTGCGTGGCTGTCAGTCTCTGCCTTCGGAGCGTCCACGACTGTCGGACTGGCAACGACGGGACTGGCGGGCGACTGAGACGGCGAAGCCGTCGTGGCGGGCGACGTGGAAGTGGCCGGAGCGGTCTGCGCTTGCGCCGGCGCCACGGCGCCCGGAATCGGCGGCATGTTGGCCGCGTTCTGCGGATCGGAATTCGGCGTTTCGGGTCCGCTCAAGCGGGCGGCCACGGCAAATTGCTCCTGGCCGATCTCGACGGCTGCCAGCTGCAAAGCCTGATGTCGGCCGGCCAGCGAAGTCGGCGTCAGCATTTCGACGACGGACGAAAACGTCGATGAGCTGGCCGACGCCGTCTCCGACCGCGAGTCGAGCCGCAGGCGGACCAGCGGTGCGTCGGGGAATTTGACGAGCAGCGTAGCCGGCGGCGAGTTAGACGAGCCGTAGAACAGATGACCCACGTCGCCGATGCGGCCAAAGCGGACTTCCGACTTGCCGGGCATCAAGGCGATCGTCGATTGCCGCGACGAATCCTTGCCGACGAAGAGCGACATCTCCGACGCCTGCAGTCCCCACGCCGGTGTGGTGACGAGCACGAAATCGTCAGCCCCAAAGTTGATGTCGTACCGCGCCTGCACGGTCGCCGCCCATTGCGCCACGACGGCCGTCGGCAACCGTCGCGGACCGAGCACCGCGGCCGCGCGAACCAGCGTGGGCATCGGCAAGCGGTTGACGACCGACGCGTTGGACAGCCACGCCTGCAGCTTCTGAATGTTGTGCGTCGTGGCGTAGAGCGAGACGAGTGCCACCAGACTGTGATCGCGCTCCAGCTCCACGTCGAGATTGCGGAGGATGGCATCCTCGGCCTCGGCCGCGCGGCCGTTGCGGCCGAGCACTTGGGCCGACATCAGGTTGGCTTCCCACACGTCGGTCGAGTAGTCGAGCGCCTTGAGCGCCGCGTCGACCGCCCCCGGCTGGCGGAGGTAATCGAGAATCATCGCGCGGTTGGCGAGACCGGCGGCCAGCATTTCGTCTTTGCGGAAGTGTCCGTGGCCCACCTTCACAAGCCGCTCGTACCCTTCCGCCGCGCACGCCAGCCGCCCCAGGGCCTGCTCCGTGCGGGCGACGTAATACCAATAGGGAGGGAAGCAGACCATGAAGTCCTGCATCCGCTTGAGCACCCGCAGGCGGATCGACGGATCGTGCTCCTGCATCGCCTTTTCGAGGTTGTGCAGATCCTGATTGCGAATCAGCCAGCGGTCGGGGATTTTGCGATCGCGGGCCAGCTTCCAGAACGTGTCGAGGAACTGCCCCGATTTTTCGGTGAAGGCCATCAGCCGCTTCTGATCGACGTGAAAGACGTCGAGGTCGCGGGTGTTGACCGACGTGCGATAGTCCCACCAGCTGCGGGCCCCGGTCCGCACCGCCGACAGATAATGGGCCGAGGCCAGCTGCGTGCCGAAGTCGAACGCATCGGCCGTGAGCAGCGTGCCCAGCGTGTTGTGATATTTATCCTCGAGCACGAGCCGCTCGCGGTCGGACAGGCGAATCTCACTGATCTCAACCAGCACGCCCGTGTAGAGCTTGATCACTTCCTGGTCGGCGATGCCGTTGAGGTCGACATTATTGAGGATCTTTTCCTGCTCTTCGACCAGCACGCGGAGCGTCGGGCACTTTTGAATGCGATAGAACGACGCGCGACAATAGTTGAGCGTGACGGCCGTGTTGCGGCGAACGGTTTCGTCGTCTTTGCCTTCCCGGCCGGCTTCTTTGCAGGTCGCGTCTTTGCCGCTCGGATCTTTGGTGGCGGCGTCTTTAGCGCAGCTCTCTTTGCCGCAGCTCTCTTTGGCGACGGCCGTAGCTTTGGTCGCGCTGCCGGGTGCAGACCAGGCTGGTCGCGAGATGCCGAGCCCCGCTTCCAACAGGAACACGCCGACGGCCACGACGTGTCGCAGCGTGCTGCGCGTCGCCCCGCCGTCAGTCCTCATTCTGTTTTGCAAACTCGCCGACCCAATCGCACGGCGCAAGGACGCACCGCGAACCAAACAGTTACCCATCTGCCCCTCCGCAATTCGAGAAGTTGGCCCCGAGCCGGGTCGACGATCGACACCCGCGCTCACCCTCGCAGACAGAAATCGCAAGCGGGCGAGCAAACAGCCGAGCCGGCCGTCCATTGTATTTCGCGCCGCGGCAGAGAAAGGCCCGCAGCGTGCGACTCCGCCCACGCCGAGGCAACGCAACGTCTGTTCCAACGATGGGGGAAAGAGTGACAGCGGGGAAAGCTCTAGCAGCGAGGCGCCGCGCGAACTCGCTTAAACGCGAGCACACCGAAAGTTGCGACGAGATTCCAATCAAACCGTCACCGACCGCAAACTCTTCGCCGCCCCTTCAAAGTCCCCAATTGCGCGGAAGGTCAGCGGCAATTGTTACATCGGCTCGGAACGCTTCGCGCGCGACGCGATGGCCTCGATTCCGCCCATCGGGGCAGATACTGTTTGTCAGTCGGCCCTAGGGCTTCGCCTTATTGCTCGGATGATCACTTTCCAAATCTGCGACGAGTTTCTTGAAGTCTTCGCGGCCGCGGAGGGAATCCAGATCCTTGTCGGCCTTGATTTGCGCGGCGTCCTTGAAACCCGAGGCGACGGCTTCTTTCAGATGCTTCATGGCCTGGTCGGCTTCGGCGTCGGCCTGCTTCGCGGCTGATGCCGATTTGTCCGTGCGGAGCAGGGCAGCGGCAACGGCGCGGAAGCAGGCGGCGTTGTAGCAGTAGGCCGCGCGGTCACCGGTACGCTCGAGCTTCTCCCACATCTCGGCCGTCTTAATGCAACCGGCAGCGTCCTTTATTTCTTCGAGGCACTGGAGGCGCAGCGAGAAAAGCCGAGCGAGTTTGTCCGCTGCGGCGCCAATGCCCACACCCAGTTCGATTAGCTCATCGATGATCGGGATCGCTTCGCCGGCGCGGTGGAGGACGACCAGGCTTTCGGCCACGTTCTTCATGGCGCCGATCGTCGCCGCGTGGCGCGGGCCGTACTTGGGCTTCACCAGCGCGAGCGTTTCCTGGCGGAGCTTGAGGGCCTCCGCGTGACGGCCCACCGCGTAATAGGCCGACGCCAGGTTCCCCATGCAGGTCAATGTGTCGCGGTGGTCGGCTCCCATCTTGGCCTTCAAGAGTGGCAGGACCGCCTCGTACAGCTTGAGTGCTTCGGCCTTGTGGCCGAGGCGAAAGTGGCTGTTGGCCAGGTCGACCATTGTCTGAAGCGTGTCGGGATGATCGGGCCCCAGCTTGGCTGTTCGCAGTGCCAACGTTTCCTCTTGAAGCTTGAGCGCGTCGGCATTCCGTCCCAGACCGGAGTAGTCCGCGGCAAGCGAGTGCATCAGAGCGAGCGTGCGCGGGTGATCGACGCCGAGCTTGGCCTTACTCCGCTTCAGCGTCTCTTCAGCGACTTTGACGGCGTCTTGGAAGCGACCAAGATATGTGTATCGAATGGCCAGATTGTGCATGCTGGCCAGCGTGGAGGGGTGATCGGCGCCGAATTTCGCAGTCCGGATTTTCACCACCTCTTCTTGCATTTCGAGAGATTCGCGCGGCCGGCCGAAAGTCATGTAGCTGCTGCTCAGACTTTCCATGCAGGCAAGCGTTTCGTGATGATCGGGTCCGAGCAAGGTCTTCAAAAGCGGCAGCGCCTGCTCGCGGAGGGTCATGGCTTCACGGTACTTGCCAACATGGTCATAGTCCGTGGCGAGATTCTGCATAATCCGCAATGTGTCGGGATTCTTGATGCCCAACTTCGTCTTGAGAATCTGGAAACTTCTTTTGTCGAGCTCAAGCGCGTCAACGTACCGGCCCGCCGCGTCGTAGCTGATCGCCAGATTGTTCATGTTGGCCAGGGTCTGGCTGTGCTCGGGGCCAAGCGCGGCTTGATTCAGCTCAAGCGCCTGCTTGTTGAGTTCCAGCGCCTCGGCATTCCGTCCGACAGAGTGGTAGCTGTTCGCCAGGTGCTCCATCGCCAGGATTGTGTCCTGATGGTTGGGGCCGAGCCTGGCTTTTCGCAGCACGAGCACTTTCTCCCGGAGCTCGAGGGCCTCGTTCGATCGCCCCAGAGAGTCATAGCTTGTGGCCAGATGGCCCATGCTCATAATTGTGTCGGGATGCTCGGGGCCGCGAGCCTTCGTGTACAAAGCCAGGGCCGCTCGATTCTGCTCCGCCGATTTGTCAGGGGAATTCAGGGCCTCGAAAGCAAATCCCAGAACGAGCCGAAGGCGGGCTTCGATCAACGGCTGCTTCGGAAAGCTCTGACTCACGTAAGGCACTGCGGTGTCGATTGCCTGTCGTAGCGTGATGTCGCGCCCCTGCCCGCCTAAGACCCCCTTTGGCATCGCGGCCGCGATGATTCGCTTTTCCACGAATGCAAGCACGGCCTTGGCCTCGGCCTCGCGCTCGACCGCCTCGTCCTTGGCCTTCTTCTCGGCGGCGGCCGCGAGCAACGCGTCATCCTTGGCGAATTTCTCGGCCCGGGCAGCGGCAGTGGCTTCGTTCTTGGCCTGTCTTTCGGCGCTCGCCGCTGCGAGGGCTTCCTGTTTCGCCAGGCTCTCCGACGCCGCGGACCTCAACGCCGAGTCTTCGGCGTCGGTGGCGCGTACGGCCTGCCAGGCCGAAACGGTCGTCCCGGCTACGAGGCTGATGGCTACGACGATCGCCGCCAGCACAGCCGCGCGATTGCGCCGCACGAGTTTCTTGAGCCGATACGCTCGCGACGGAGGCCGGGCAATGACTGCCTCATGATGCAGGTAGCGGTCGATGTCTTCGGCGAAAGCTCCGGGCGTGTCGTAGCGACGGTTGCGATCCTTTTCGAGCGCCTTCATCACGATCCAGTCCAAGTCGGCCGCCAAGAGCTGCGTCAGCCGCTTGAGATCCAGGCCCCGGTTCACAGCCACGACGGAGGCCGTGTCTCCCAACGACGATAGCCGCGAACTCGGCCGCGGCGATTCTTCCTCGCAGATCAGCCGCTGCATCTCGGCCAGGGCCGCCTGACGCAGCCGCTTCGCTTCCAGCGGCGTGGTGCCCGTCAACAACTCGTACAGCAACACGCCGAGCGAATAGACGTCGGTTCGTGTGTCGACGTCGAGGGCGCTCACTCCCGCCTGTTCGGGACTCATGTAAAGCGGAGTGCCGATCATCTGGCCAAGGGCCGTGAATAGGGTTCTGTCGGTCAGTCTCTGCACGGTCGCCTTGGCGACGCCAAAGTCGATCACTTTCACCACCGGCACGCCGTCCTGCAGCGTGACAAGCACGTTGGAGGGTTTGATGTCGCGGTGAATGATTCCCTTGTGATGCGCGTGTTGAATGGCCTGGCAGACGTCGAGGAAGAGCTTGAGTCGGGCTTCGGGCGTCAGGTGGTTTTTGTCGCAATACTCGGTGATCGGCACACCCTTCACGAGCTCCATCACGAAATAGGGGTGGCCGGATTCCGTCGTTCCCGCGTCGATGACTCGGGCGATGTTCGGGTGGTCCATCAGCGCCAGGGCTTGCCGCTCCGACTCGAATCGCGCGATCACCTGGGCCGAGTCCATGCCCGGCTTGATGATTTTGAGCGCCACCTGGCGTCGAACCGGCTGGTCCTGCTCGGCCAGGTAGACCACGCCGAAGCCCCCCTCGCCAAGCTGCTGCAAGAGCTTGTAGGGGCCGATCACGCTGCCGACGCGCTCGGGAGGCACGGCAATGACGGTCGCGAGCACAGTCGGCGGCGGTTCGGACGCGCGTTGGCGGTCGTCCATGGCGACGCTCCAGAGAGAGACGCCGTCCAAGGAAGTGCAAAAACACGCGCTCTGTCCTCGGTGCGGCGAAAAGGCCGGATCCACGACTTGACGCCGCCCGTCATTTCAACGCCGAAATGACCGCCGATCAAGTTTTTTGTGGGAGAAGGCGAGCGAAAAGAAGCCTGAGAGCCGAATCGCGAACGCCACAGGACGAACTCATGATTCGTCCGGGTGGCGGCTTTTGGGCTCCATCGTCGGCCTGGTCGTTGTAGACGCCGGAGCTCAAAAGTGCCCGGAAGTCGTCACCCAAGCGCGATCAACGGCTCTTTGTGGCGCGGCCAACGTCAAGCCACGCGACGTAGCGGCGTCGTCTCGCTGTCCGACAGGCAGCCCAAAGCGCGGGCGATGCCGCGGACCACGACTTCCTGCCGCTCGGCACCGAGCTCGGGGAAGATGGGCAAGGACAGCACGTCGGCGGCGGCCGCCTCGGAAGCGGGCAAGTCGCCTGCCTTGTAACCCAGCGAGGCAAAGCATTCCTGCTGGTGCAACGGAATCGGGTAATAAATCGCCGCGCCGATCTGTTGCGAACGCAGCGAAGCCAGCACCGCGTCGCGGCGATTGTGCTTAACGCGAATCGTGAACTGGTTGTACACGTGGCGACAATCGGCCGACTCGCGCGGCAGTACCACCTGGTCGCACAGTTCGTATTTCTCGAAGAGGATGTGGTAACGCTTGGCGTTCGTGCGGCGGGCTTCCGTCCACTTTCCCAAGCGGGACAACTTTACGCGGAGCACGGCCGCCTGCAGCGCGTCGAGACGGCTGTTCAGCCCGACCTCCGTGTGACGGTAACTGCCCGCGTCGCCGTGCACACGAAGCAGGCGAAGGCGCCGGCCCAGTTCCCGGTCGTCGGTCGTGATCAGTCCGCCGTCGCCGGCGCCGCCCAGGTTTTTCGTAGGGAAAAAGCTGAAGCAGCCGATCGTGCCCAACACGCCGGCCCGTCGGCCGCGATATTCGGCGCCGATCGCTTGAGCCGCGTCCTCGATAATCGCCAACCCGTACTGCACGGCGATCCGCCAGAGCGGCTCCATTGCCGCACATTGGCCGAACAAATGCACAGGCAGCAAGGCGCGAGTTTTCGGCGTGATGGCCCGCGTGATTTGATCCGAATCGAGATTCATGCTGACCGGGTCGATGTCGACGAACACCGGCCGCGCGCCGACTCGATGAATGGCCCCGGCCGTCGCGAAGAATGTGAACGGAGTCGTGATGACTTCGTCACCCGCGCCGACGCCCAGCGCCATCAACGCCAGGACCAGTGCGTCGGTCCCCGAAGCGCAGCTAATTGCGTCGTTCGCGTCGCAATACTGGGCACATTCGGTCTCGAATTGTGCCACCTCCTCGCCGAGCACGAATTGCTGCGAGGCGAAGACCCGGTCGACCGCCTCGCGAACTTCGGTGGCAATCGTTTGATGCTGAGCGACCAGATCGATGAACGGCACGGGTGTATGCGACGAGTGCGCGGACTGTGAGACAGCCATGTAGCAGCTCCCGGTGGAACTTCCAGTGGATGCGATAGCGATACGAAATCGCGAAATGCGGAGTGAAGGGGAGGCGGAATTTATGCCGCCGGGCGAAAGGTGTCAACGGCGGTTTGCGCCCTAAGCTTTTGCCCGCTGTGCCGCGATTTTGCTGACGCACGTTCACCGGGCTGACGCGTGAATCGCCGGCAAATACCCAGCGCGGATCGCCGCCACCGTCGAAGGCGGAGTCAGCAGCGCGACGTCGAGCTGTGCCGGCCGCGGGCGGCGTTCGCCGTAACCTGCGGGCGACCATTTGAGGAGTTTCCCGCACAAGACGAGCCACGCGTCTTGCCCCTCGCTCGGCACCGTCACGAAGGCGCCACTAGGCAAATCCGCCAGCGGCGCCGGATGCGAGCGCTTCGAGCGGTCCGCATTCACGCGCTCGGCATGCAGCCGTTCATCCATTTCACCCGCGGTCGGACGCTTCGCGCCGAACTCGCCGGGGTGCGCGGCCTTCCACGCGATGCAAAAATCGATGAATCGTGCGTGCCGGCACTCGGCACACGGTCGATGGCCGGCCGCCAGCGCCGTCGCCTCATCGAGAAAGAACAGCTCAGTATAGCGGTTCGGCGTCATTACCGTCCGCTTGCGTCCGCGGAATTCGAGCACGCAGACGAGCCAATTCTTGAGCACCCATTTCCGCCGCACGCGCCCGTCCGGATCGTGCAGAATGCCCCGATTGCCCATGAAGGTGCCCCGCTCGGGAGTGGCGATGATCTCCCCGAACGGCGTCACCCGGTTCTGCCTGGGCACGCGAGTGTTCTCCCCCCACCACTTTCCAGCGACGGGCTTTTCCCCGCCGCGACGCTCTTCTCGTGCGAAAATCGGCGACGCTATTTCGACTTGTTGCGGGCCTCTTGCCGCGCGCGGTATTCGGCGAGGATTTTTTCGGGGTTGTCGTTGAAGGCCTGCTTGCAGCCGGAGCAGCAGACGTAGTACGTCTGCCCCTTGTAGCTGATGGGAATCGTCCCCTTGCCGCCCGTGACGACGCACTCCGGCCCGTCGCCCCCTTCGACGGCCAGCCGCGTCCCCTCGCGCGTGTAGCCGACCTCGGCCACGCGGGCCAGCCCGCGGGACGTCGCCCGCTTCTTCTCGAAGAGCACGATCGTTCGCTTGTCGTTCAGCCGCGTGATCGTCAGGCGATGAATTTCCTGCTTCGCATCGGGCTGCGAGCTGAGCACCAGCCGATCGTCGTCGAACTTGCCCGCGTATTCGCGCTTCGTACCGTCGGTCAGTTCGGCCGTCGCGTGAAACCGGCCCACCTTGTCGTCGAACGTGATGCGGACCGACTTCAGCAGCTTGCCGTCGGTGACGACGTAACGAATGGCCGGCTCGGGCTGGCTGAAATCCCAAACCCATTCCGCCGATTCCCGCCAACTGCCCGTCGCCGACCCGCGCCGCGGCTGAGCCGTCCCCCGCCACCCGCCGATCAACGAATTGAACTGCGACAGCGCCTCCTTGGCCGCCTTCGTCGACTTGTCCCCCTGCGGCGGCCCAGCCAACACGGCAACCGAACAGAGCAAGATTCCGACACAGGTCGCCAATCGGCTCAGGGGATTGCTCATGATCGTCTCGCTCGTTCCGTATGACTCTCGCCGGCAGGTAGGCGAAGATTTTCTTTCACCACAAAGGCACGAAGACACAAAGATTTGAGCAGGAAAAGTTTTTGAACAGGAGGAAACAGAGGCAACAGAGAAATCAATTGATTCGCGTCTGTCTTACTCTGTTCACTCTGTTCACTCCTGTTCAATGTCTTCGTCTTCTCAGTGCCTTCGTGTCTTCGTGGTGAAAATCCAAATTCCCGATCGTGAATGGCACGAAGGCACAAAGATTTGAGCAGGAAAGGATTTTGAACAGGAGGAAACAGAGGCAACAGAGAAAATCAATCGATTCGAGTCTGTCTTACTCTGTTCACTCTGTTACCTCCTGTTCAACGTCTTCGTCTCCTTGGTGCGTTAGTGCCTTCGTGGTGAAAATCCGGTCTCTGGCTTCGTGGTAATCAGGGGCCGCTAACCATTGAACCCCGCGGCGACTTCGAAAGACCGCACCCGCCGACAGACACGGCCTACCAGCCCCCCTTGCGGGTCAGTTCGCGGAAGCGGGCCAGCAGATCCTTGGTGATCGGCCCCGGCTTGCCGTCGCCGATCGTGCGGCCGTCCAGGCTGACGACGGCCACCACTTCGGCCGCGGTGCCGGTCAAAAAGCATTCGTCGGCCGTGTAGATGTCGTGCCGGATGATGGGGCCTTCGACCACGGTGACGCCGGCCTGCTTGGCCAGACGAATCACGGCTCCCCGCGTGATCCCGTCGAGAATGCCCGCCTCCGGCGAGGGCGTCCGCAGCACCCGGTTCTTCACGATAAAGATGTTGTCCCCGGTGCACTCGGCCACTTCGCCCTTGTGGTTGAGCATCAGGGCCTCTTCAAACCCGGCGTCGGTCCCCTCCATCTTCGCCAGGATGTTGTTGAGGTAATTGAGCGACTTGATGCGGGCGGAGAGCGCGTGCGGATGATTGCGGATGGTGCTCGCCGTGACGAGGGCCATCCCGTTCTGATAAATGTCCTCCGTGTACATCGAGATCGTGTCGACAATGATGATCACCTGCGGATCGCTCGTGCGGCGAATATCGAGCCCCAGCGTCCCCGACCCGCGCGTCACCACCAGGCGAATGTACCCGTCCTTGAGCGAGTTGGCCGCCACGGTGTTCTCCACGGCGTCGGCCATCTTGGTCTGCGAGAGCGGAATCGCCAGCCGGATCGCCAGCGCACTCTCATACAGCCGCTTGATGTGCTCCGGCAGCAAAAAGACCTTGCCGCCGTAAAGCCGAATCCCCTCAAACACGCCGTCGCCGTAGAGCAACCCGTGATCATAAACGCTGATTTTCGCGTCTTCCTTGGGAACGAGCGCGCCGTTGAGGTAAATCTTCTGCGTCATGTGTCGATCCGTGTCCTGTCTGTCCGTGCCGCGATGTTTTCAGCTTCAATTTTAGAGGATGCAAGCCACAAGGTCGATCCGGGGTGATATCGGCACACGAAGGTCAGCGGAGACCCGACCAGCGGCGCGAGCCTTGCGGACCGTCGAGGCCGAGCAGGTACTCCAAGCGATCTTGCTCGGCAATTGGGATCGAGCTGAGCAGTTTTAACGCGGGCCCCGCACTTATCCTCAAAAGCCCGGCTGGAAGCGAACCAGCCGGGCTTCTTGCGATCGTTGCTATGCACACTCCGCACTCTGAAAATTAAGTAGAGGGCGCTCCCGAGTAATGAACTGAAGCAGCCAAGCGTCGCGAACCTCCCCTTTGACCGATGGCATTGGTGCGTATTTCAAGATGCAAGCAAGGTCATCGTTTACGCCAAGCCAATCCGGCATGTGCCCCCCTTGATGTTGTCCGATCCGCTTCTGCAAGTCTCGCGTTTCTCCGGCGAAGATGGGCCGATTGCGATCGAACAATGAGTAAACTCCCGCATCGTGTGGCAGTTCGCTCGGAGTTACGAGCTTCAAGGGTCCGGCTTGAATCAAATTGACCGATTCATCAGCCTCCGGCTCGTGCACCAGCGGCGTGAGGCGGCGCGTTTTGCGCAGGTTCAACGCAGCACAACGCAGGTTTAGCGAGGGCACTTTCGGGGCAAGCCGGCGTGCAATCTCATCAAATTCAAACGCCATTGCCGGATCGCAAAGAATCTGGTCGAGCGTCACACCCTTGGTGCGTTGGAGAATGCGCACTGCGATTTCTGATGCAAACTGATAGTTGTCGTAGTCTCGAAACTCGGTTCGTTTTGTCGCCTTAGGCAGGGTAATTTTTCCACTCTTACGCGCGTCAAATAGCGCGTGATTGATTTCGTAGTCCGACTGAGTTGCACCGAGTTTTCGGCACGCTGACAAAAATCTCGCGTTCAAATCGGGATCGAGGACAACGCGATCAACCGAATACCCGTCGTACACCATCTCGTAGGCGCTCGCCAGCACAGTCAAATTCAGGTCGACTCGATCTTTAAGGGGAAGTGTCAACTTGGATACTGCAAGCTGATTCAGGCTTACGCCCTCCCTCTTGGCCTCCACTTCGAGCATTAGGTGAAGGCTCTTTGGGATGCGGACCAGGAACCGCCCGCTCTTTTCCGGCGTACCACCTTTCTCCGCGCCGAATTTCTTGATTAACTGCAATCGCATTTGGCTGAGCGCCTTGTATTGCGGAGAATCGAGAAACATCTGCCGCTCAGCCTCGTCCGGAAGGGCCGAGGCGATCAGGCCATCCCGGCCAAACACGGAGGTCGCGAAATCGGCCCAGGTGTTGACCGTTGGAACGAGCGCCTTTGCTTGCTCCACAATGCGATCCGCTTTGTCGTTGAAGGTCATTGGGCACCTCCTGTCAATTTGAGCCTCTGGTCGTCGCCGCCGTCACCGTAGTCAAGAGGAAGGCATCGCGCCTCCGACTGATAGTTGATCACCACATACACTTCCTTCTGTTTCATTTCTCGCCCGAAATACCTCGCCAGTTTCTCGAAGATCGGGATCTGTTTTTTCTGAATTGCAACCTCGATTCTCAGCATGGGCTCGACGATGCCCAACCACCGTCCTTGAATCACTCCCAGGGGCGACGACCCCGGAAACTGCCGATCAAGGACTTCCAGAAAGCCGTTAAATTTTTCATCTTCGATAGGCGTGCGATCCGGATACTGCATTGCGATATGCATGATGCAGGCGATCAATTTCGGCATTCTCTAGCCTCCAAATTGCTTCAAGCCCCCACAACGCGATGATACTGCCTGCGATATCACAAGTCAAGCAATTGATACAGCCCGAACTTACGGAAATTCGCGCAAGTTCCTTTATGCATTTAAGTTGCGCGGATGATTTGGGAATTGATTTCTGCGACGCCAACCCCTAGGATGAATTCAGTGGCTAGTTTGTTGGGGGTGCCATGGCCGTCCGTCCGCCGTTAAAGTGGTATGGCGGCAAGAGTTATCTTGCCGAATGGATCGTGAAGCACTTCCCCGAGCATCGAATTTACCTCGAACCGTTCGGAGGGGGGGCGTCTGTTCTCCTTAATAAGCCGCCGGTCGAGGTCGAGACCTACAACGATATTGATCTCCGGCTCACGCGTTTCTTTCGAGTCCTCCGGGACAATGGCGAAGAGTTTATTCGCCGGCTGAGTGCCACGCCGTATTCGCAGATCGAATTCGAGGCGGCGCGGGAGTACCCCGTCGCGGCGAACGACATCGAGAAGGCCACCTGCGATTTTGTCCGCTGGCGGCAGTCGTTTGCCGGGAAGGGCAAATCTTGGAGCTATACGACCGGGCGGGCACGGGGTGGAATGGCTGGCGATGTCAACGCGTGGTGGACCGCGATCGACTCATTGCCTCAGGTAATCGATCGAATCCGTCGCGTGCAATTCATTTGCCAGTCCGCCTTCGCTGCGATCCCAAGATTCGATCATCCTGACGGCCTAATCTATTGCGACCCGCCATACGTCCACGAAACGAGATGCCAGCAAAGCACCGCCGTATACCACACAGAAATGACCGCGGATGATCACCGCGCTTTGGCGCAACTTCTAAACGGATGCAAGTCGGCCGTGGTCCTCAGTGGATACGATTCACAGCTGTACGCTGAAATCTATTCCGGCTGGAGCAAGTCAACCCGCGAGATTGCTAATCACGCCGCTGGGGGCCGCACGAAGGCGAGAGAGACAGAATGCCTTTGGATTAAGCCGGCAAAGACTTCACGCAAGCCAAACGGACATTCAAATAACGCCCTGCGCTTCACCGGGAAAGCGAAGCAATAGGCCGTCCTCCGCCGGCAGCTTTCTCGCTTACACCGCTCATTCTGGCGATTGAGACATCATCGTGATTGATGTTGCGTCGTCACGCCAACCCTTGAGGGGCCGTCAATCGCCTCGGTGTTTCTGACGTCGTCCCGGACGGGTCTGTCTCCTAGAAACCTGATCTTGGCCAAATCGAGTTTTTGTGGCTGAATGGAGAGAGCGGATCTGTGCGCGAGCGCTTGGGTGCGCGCGGGGGTCGGCGATTGGGACCCACAGAGTCCAAGGTCCAAAGTCCAAAGTCGAGTGGGACCGGACCGGACACAAATCACCCTCACCCCGGCCCTCTCCCATCCGCGAAGCGGACCGGAGAGGGAGAATGGGACGGGACAAGTGTCCTAAGGAGCCGCGCACGCAGTAAGCGGTGCCTTTTCGCCCGCCGGTTGGGATGCCCACCGACGGGACGGGACAAGTTGTTTCACCGAGAAAACCCCGGAGAAATGCCCCCTCTCACCCCGGCCCTCTCCCATCCGCAAAGCGGACGGGCGAGGGGGAAGATGCGGCGGGCCGGTGATGAAGATCTCCGCCGGGGTGGGGATCCTTTTTCACAGAGAGGATCGAGGGAGAAAAGATCCCCGGCGCGCCGGGACAAGTTGTCCCGCCGGGTCCGCCTAAAAGTGGTCCCGCCGTGACGGTACCACCACATTTAATATAAGGGGGGCGCCGCAAAGTGGTCCCACCGGTCAGCGTCGATCCGGTGAGCGGCGATCCGTTGAGCGGCGATCCGGCCCGGCAATCGGGACGGGATTGGGTCGGGTCCGGACACTTTCGTTGGCAATGCGGACCGGACTTAAGGAGCCGCGCACGCAGTCGAAGGTCGAAAGGCGGGACGGGATCGGAAGAGAACCAGATTGTTACCACCATGGACACCAAGGACACCAAGAAATGCAAAGCTACTGGAATTTACTCGGTGCTCTTGGTGGCTTGGTGGTTAAAAAGTCCATCCGTATCTCGGACAATGGACGGGACACATTTGCACCACGCATCCGACCGGCGTCCCGTGGTTGTCTCGCCCCGTTGGGGCTTTGGGAGGTCGGGTGTTGTGGCCCTGAGATCCTGGGCCTGCGCTGCGCTCCGACCCAGGCTCTAGGTGTGTCACCCCGTTGGGCCTTAAGGCAGGAGGTGCGGACGCGAATTCGTAGGGTGTCGACAAGGCCGCCTGGCGGCCGCAGGCACACCATTGCCGGCTGAATCACGGAACGGGACCGGAGATTGGGACCCGGAGAAAATTCGCCCTCACCCCGGCCCTCTCCCCATCGGAATGGGGCGAGGGGGAATCGAAGAAGAGAGAAGAAATCGCGGGCGCTTACTCGCGAGTGCGCGTGCCGTCATCGCCCAGAGGGCGCGCGGTGATTTCTTTCCAGTGGCGGATGTCGATCTCGAGCGGGCCTTGCGGATCTGTGAAGCCGCCTTTGCGGGCTAAATACTCTTCGAGGCGGCCGATCTTTTGTTCGGCCGACAGTTCGCCGGGGCGGTCGCCGCCCGGGGCGCGGCCCCAGATGATCCGTGAGCCGCCCGTGGTTCGCAGGGCGTAGACGGCGTCGTCGGGGCGGGCGTCTTCCGGCAGGTTGGGGATCTCGATCGCTTTGAGCTGCAGCTTTTTCCACGACGGGCCGAGCGCGTCGGCGATCTTGGCGGCGTCTTCGATCGTGCGGTCGTGCCAGGTGTTGCCCGCTTCGGTGGGGGGCGACGAGCGGGCGTTCGTGATCAGCGGAAACTCGTCCTCCGCCGGCGGCAAGTCGGGCGGCGGCAAGAGCACCGCGTGTTTATCGACGGCAAAGTGCTCCGTCGCCGTGACGACAAAGGCAGCCGGCTTGCGGTACTCGAGCACGACCGTCACGCGGTGCGGGAATTCTTTCTGCACGCTGACGACGCGATCGACCCACGGATGCTTTTGGAACGCGGCCGCCACATTGTCGACCAGTTTCGCATCGAGCATCGACAGGTCGTCCGGCAGGCCTCCTTCGCGGGCCACTTGCTTGATGAACGTCCGCGGCACCCACGGCGGCGCGTCGGTGAAGCGGATGTCGTCCGGCTTGAGCACGTACTCCGGACGGTGCGAGAGATCGGGCAGCCACTCCAGCGCCTTGGGGAACAAGAAGTAGGCCGCGATGGACCCGATCACCGCCAGCACGATGGTCGGGCCGAGGATCCAGCGCGCGAGGAGACTCGTCTCTTCCTCTTCGACGAAGAGGACGTCGGAGTCCGAATCCTTCAGGCTCTTTTTGACGCGGCGCGCCATGCCGGTAACCGATGGGGTCCCTGGAGAATCGAGCGCCGACTGCAAGCCGCGATCAGCGAACGTTCGAGGCACCGTTCATACAGCTCGCCCAGGCCCAGGCCGGCGTAAACGGCCGCCTTGGGCAGCAGGCTGTGATCGGTGAAGCCGGGAATCGTGTTGACTTCGAGCACCCACGGGCGCCCCTCGTGGTCGAGACGCAGGTCGACCCGCGCCAGTCCCTTCGTGCCGATGGCCCGCGCCGCGCGGCAGCCTGCGTCGACCAGGGACGAAATGGCCGCCCGGCTCTCCGCGAACTCGAAGCGATACTGCGTGGCCGGGTCTTCGTACTTGGCCGTGAAGTCGAAAAACTCGCGGGGCGTCGAGATTTGAATCAAGGGCAGCGGCTCGTCATCGCAGAGCGGGAGCGTCCATTCGGTGCCGGTGACGGCCTGCTCGAACAGGGCGAACGAGTCGTAACGGAAGCAGTGCGAAAGGGCCTGCGGCAGAAGATCGACCGAGTGCACGATCGTCACGCCGAGGCTCGAACCCTGCGAGTCGGGCTTCACCACGAGCGGAAAGCCGATGCGATCGGCCAGCTCGCGGCAGCGCTGCACGCCGTCGGATTCGTGCACGAGCACATAGGCGGGCGTCGGCACGCCGGTTTGGAAGAATCTTTCTTTCGAAGCGGACTTGCTGAAGGCCAAGCGCGACGCTTCGGCACCGCTGCCGGTAAAGATCACGCCCATCCGATCGAGCAGGCCTTGAATGGTGCCGTCCTCGCCGTTGCGACCGTGCAGCGCCAGGAAGGCGGCGTCGACGTCGCGAAAGAGGGCCGCTTCGGGCGGCGCGGCGGCTGGATCCATCAGCGTCACCTCGTGCCCGCGCTCCCGCAGGGCCTCGGCCACGCAACGGCCGCTTTCCAGGCTGATGGCTCGTTCGTCGGAATCGCCGCCGGAAAGCACGGCGATGCGATACGTTTGCGACTCGGCGAAATTGGACCTCATGCCGACCGCCTCCTTGCGGTCCGGTGTACGCAAAATGTTTTTGGCCGCCAGTCTGGGGAAGCGAGTGACGCTTCGCCCCGTCGTCGACCGCTCGAGCGCGTCACTAGGGAAGTGCGTGAACTGGTCGAAGCCGATCGCGGCGGACAAAGCCCGCGCGAGCGGAGGGGCCGACCCGGAGGGGGCGGCGGGGGCATCCTCTTACCAGATTTTGATTTCCAGCTCCAGATCGACTCCGAACTGCTCGGCGATCCGGGAGCGGGCCAGGTCGATCAGACGCAGTACGTCGTCCGACTTGGCGTTGGGATGCGTGACGATGAAGTTCGCGTGGCGGTCACTGATTTCCGCCTGGCCGACTCGAATGCCTTTCAGGCCCGCCTGTTCGATCAGCGAGCCGGCACTTAACCCCCGCGGATTCTTGAAGATACAGCCGGCCGACTGGAACGAAAGGGGCTGCGTGGCCTTCTTCATGATCCACAGCTTGCGCATGCGGCGGGTGATTTCCTGCGTATCGCCCGGCTGCAGCGCGAAAGTGGCGTCCAGGATCAAGAGTTCGTCGATGTTGCTCGCGCGGTACCCGAACCAGAGGTCATTTCCCTTCCGGGTCGAGATCTCGCCCGTGGCGCTCATCACGGTGACGCTTTCGACGAACTGGCCGATGTCGCCGCTGCGTCCGCCCGCGTTGCCCCGCAGCGCCCCTCCGACCGTACCCGGGATGCCGGATAGGGTTTCGAGGCCAGCCAGCTCGGCCTTCACGGAGTGCGAGATCAACTCGGGGAGGAGTGCTCCGGCTCCGGCCCGCACGGTTGTGCCGTCGACGGTGATCTGGCCGAACGAGTCGTCCACCAGCTGCAGGACGGCTCCGCTGACGCCTTCGTCCCGCACCAGGATGTTCGAGCCGCCGCCCAGCACGCGGATGGGGATTTGCTCGTCGTGGCAAAAACGGACGACTTCGAGCAGCTCGTCGGGATTTCGCGGGCGGACGAGGAACTGCGCGGGACCGCCGACTTTCATCCAGGTGTACGGGGCCAGCGGTTCGTCAAGAAGCGAGATTTCTTTGAAGGCGTCGAGTAAAGGCATGATAAACCCGGTTGATGTCCCCCGCGCCCATCGAAATCACGACGTCGCCCGCGCGGGCTTCATCGTCTATTGTTGCCACCATCCGGTCAAGGTCGGGGCAAAACCGCGCCGGTCGGCCGCTGCCGGCGATTTCGGCTGCCAATTCTTGGGAGAGCGAGTCGGCTTCGCCTCCGCGAATTTCCCGGGCCGCAAAGACTGGCGCAATCAAAACCTGGTCGGCCCGCTCGAAGCTCTTGGCAAACTCTCCCCGCAGGGCCCGCAAGCGCGAGATCTGGTGCGGCTGGAACAGGCACCAGACGCGTCGCCGGCCGAACCGCTGGCGAGCCGCCTCGAGCGTGGCCCGCACTTCGGTCGGATGATGGGCAAAGTCGTCGATCCACGTCAGCCCCCGCGGTGTGCCCAACAGCTCGAAGCGGCGGCAAACTCCCCGAAACTCGGCCAGCCCGGCCTGCAGATCCGCGCTCGACACGCCGATCGCCCGGCAGAGCGCGAGCGTCGCCAGCGCGTTGAGCACGTTGTGTCGTCCGGGCACGCGGAGCGCAAAGCGGCCGAATACCTGGCCCCGATAGACGGCGTCGAACGCGATTCCGTCCGCGGTCGGTCGCAAGTTCTCGGCAAACCAGGTTGCCGGAGGAGCGAGCGCGAACGTTTCAATTCGCGCCGGCGAGATGCGCGCGGCCGACGCCTGTTCCGCCTCCAGGGCAGCTCGACAATCGGCGCGAACGGCGAGCAGTCCTTCCCTCGGCACGCGAGAGGCAAATTGACGAAAGGCCTCGCGCGTTTCGCCCAGGTTTTGAAAGCAATCGAAGTGATCAGCCTCGATGTTGAGAATGGCGGCGTAAGTTGGATTGAGATCGAGAAAGCTCCGCCGAAACTCGCAGCATTCAGCCACGAACAAATCGCCCGCGCCAGCCCAGCCGCCGACGCCGAGCCCGCACAACTCCGCGCCGACACAAGCGGACGGCTCGCGACCGGCGGCGCGCAGCACAGTGGCGGTCATCGCAGCCGTCGTGCTCTTGCCGTGAGTTCCGGCAATGCCGACGCCCTGGTGTTGCCGCATCAAATCGCCCAACATCTGGCTGTACGACCGCTCGGGGATACTGCCGGCGCGAGCCGCCACTCGTTCCGGGTTCTGGGCCGGAACCGCGGCACTATAGATCACCAGCTCCGTGCCGCGCGGCACGTTCTCGGCCGCATGCCCTGCCTGTGCCGCGATGCCCCGCGTCCGCAGCCACTCGAGACACGACTCGGAAGGATTCAAATCAGAGCCGCTGATCGCCCAACCCCGATCGAGCAACAGCCCCGCGAGCGACTTCATCCCGGAGCCGCAGATGCCCACCAAGTGGGCCGCAGGACGACGGGTCTGTGGCAGAGAAACGACATTCAAGGCCAGCGAAACTCCGCGGCGCGGAAGTGCGAGATCGGGACAGCAGACGACCGCTCGACCGGCGGAGTATGGCGAACGACCCGTCCGCGACAAAGAGCAACTTCAAGGAGCGATGTCGCTGTACGAGGTCCGCGGCACTCACTCGTGTCGAGGCCACGATTCTTTCAACTTTTTCAGGTCGTCTCCCCGGTCGCGGAGCCAGGCTGCGTGCCGAAAGTCTTGCTTGACTACGGCCTCTTCCTTGGCGACGGCGAGCCGCTCGATCTCGGCGTCGAGACCCTGCTGAGTTGCCAGTCGGGCCATGGACTCCAGTCCCACGCGGGCAGTCAGCTCTCGCTCGTCTCTTCCGCGCGTGATCGAGGAACTGGCCGTTTTTCCGTAAGCGACAAGGAACAGCACGCCCAACAGGGCATCGAGAGTCGCGAAACCGAGCATCGTCGCCGCCAATCGACCGTTGAAGTACAGGACGGCCGCGGCGATCGCAAACGAGAATTTCTCCACCACGGCCGGAAGCATGATCAGTCGATAGCGAGCCGGATCGGAGGCGATGCACAGAAAGGCCAGCTGCCAGGCTAAACCGACGCCGACGAATCCGTAGAAGAACTCCGGATGCGTGATCGCCGGTGGAGTCTCTTGGGCGATGCGGCCTTCCAAGAAATACAACGGTAAAATCGCCAGCACGCCATAGACGCCGGCCACGCCAAAGGTCCATCGCGCGAACTTCATCGGTCGGCTCCGATCATTCAGCTCTGATCATACTGATCATGTTGAAACGAGCAGCGACCGGAAGAATATCGGCGTCGCGCCGGGCCGACTAGGCGGGCCAGTTCCCGGTCAGGCCGAGCGGCGGATCGGACGCGGAGTGGTGAAAATCGTCTTGGCCCGCTCGAGTGCCGCATAAATGTTCGGGCAGACATTGTGCTCGCCGATGTGCGATTCGAACTGGGCCTGGTGCAATAGGGCGGCGGGCTGCGGTCGGGCTCCGCAGACAATCAGCTCGCGACCCGACGCATGCAGCTTGTCGGCCAGCTCTTCGAGGGTCAGCAGACCGGTGGCATCGATCGCCGTCATGTTGCGCAACCGCAGGATGACGATCGGTGCCAGCTGATCCAATTCGTCGACGATTTGCCTCAGCTTCTCGGCGGCCCCGAACAGGAATGGGCCGTGAATGCGAAAGACGGTGACGTATTCGGGAATCGGCTTGTCCTGCAGGATGTGCAGGCGGCCTTCTTCGACATATTCGCGCGTGACTTTCGTGACGGTCGTCGTCCGCGTCACCTTGTGAATGTAGAGCCACGCGGCCAGCAGCATTCCGACTTCGACGGCCAGGCTGAGATCGGCAAAAACCGTGAGTGCGAACGTCACCAACCAGACGCTGATGTCGGCCCAGGTCATCTTGAGGAGCTTGGGGATTTCGCTCCATTCGCCCATGTTGTAGCTGACGACCATCAGGATGGCGGCCAGCACGGCCAGCGGGATGTATTGGGCCAGCGGCGCCGCAAATAGGAGGACGGCCAAGAGCGTGAGTGCGTGGATCATTCCCGCCACGGGCGTCTTGCCGCCCGAGCGAATGTTCGTTGCCGTGCGGGCAATGGCCCCCGTCGCCGGAATGCCGCCAAACAGCGGCGAGGCGATATTGGCCAGGCCTTGGGCAACGAGTTCCACGTTGGGGTCGTGCTGGTCGCCGCTCATCCGATCGGAAACGACGGCCGACATCAACGATTCGATCGCGCCCAGCAAGGCGACCGTCAACGCCGGTGAAAGCAGTGGCACAATCTGGTTTGCGTGGAATTGGGGTAAAGCAAATGTCGGCAGCCCGCTGGGAATTCCGCCGAAGCGTGTGCCGATACTCTCCACCGGCAGGCGCCAGATCACGACCACGACGGTGGCGGCGACGAGCGCGACGATCGAGCCCGGCACGCGTTTCGCAAAGCGGCGAAAGCAAAGAATCACGATCACCGACGCCGCGGCCAAAAGCAGCGATGCGACCGAGTACGTATCGAGGTGGCTCACGATGGCCCGCATGCGGCCGACGAAGTCCCCGGGCATCTTGTCGATCGTCAGTCCGCAGAAGTCCTTGATCTGGGTGCTGGCAATCAGCACGGCGATGCCGTTGGTAAAGCCGATCGTGACGGGTCGCGGAATGAACCGCACCATCGAGCCAAGCCCGGTCAGCCCCAGCAGCAAGAGCATCACACCCGCGAGCATCGTGCAGACCAGCAGTCCGTCCAGGCCGTGCTGAGCGACGATCGCGAACACGACGACGACATACGCACCCGTCGGTCCGCCGATCTGCGTCTTCGAGCCGCCGAGCGCCGAGATCAAGAATCCGGCCACGACCGCCGTATATAAGCCCGCCTGCGGTGAGACTCCGGAAGAGATTGCAAACGCCATCGCCAACGGCAGCGCCACCAATCCCACGGTCAATCCGGCAACGAGGTCGGAGACAAACGTGGGGAACCGATAATCGCGCAAACAGAGGATCGACTTCGGCAGAGGAAGCGACATGGAATGCGGCCGCCAAGCGGCCCTCTTTTCACTAAGAAATCAGCGAGAAATCGAGACGAAATTGGCCGGCAGGGATATCTCAATCGGCCGGACCTGTCAATTGGATCCGGACTCGCTGGACATCTGCGCGTTGTCGTTTGAGTTCCTTAATCCTTTGTCCGCGAGCACGAGCCGCAAGATTAACTGCGCGATTGCGAAGCGACCCGATGAGAGAGTTCCACCAGCATGCCAAGTCATGCAAGAAATTTTGCTCAAAATTGTCGAACCGGCTACGATCTGGCTGTGGGAATCAGCGACCGGAAAGGCGATGGAAGGAACGAGCATGCGTCCAACCCACAGCCAAGTTGCGCTCCTGGTTGTGACCTTCCTCGTGGTGAGGCCGCAGGTCGGCGCCGAGCCGCCAACCAAGCCGAAGCGCGAACAGATTGGCACGGTGGTCGGCAAGCCCGTCTATCGCGATGAGCTGCATCCCAAATATCCGTCTCCGAACGAGGAGGACGAGCTGCATCGGCTGTTCCTCGACCCTGTTCTCGAAAAATATGTCGCCGCGCATCGCGCGGAGCTCGAGCCGACGAAGGCGGAACTTGCCGCAGTCGAGGCGCTGCTCGAAAGGCCACGCCAACCGAAACCGGTTGCCACAACCGCCGAGATCCGGAAGTCGCTCCAGCAGGTCAATGACGAGTTGAGCAAGAAGCGATCTGAATTCCCGCGGACGTACCTCGAGGAAAACAAACGGCAACTGGAAGGCATGCTTCGTGGCGAGATCCCGGTTCCCGTGACCGAGGATTCTCAAGCGTCGCCGGACACGGTTGCGGCAGAGGAATTGAAAGACGTTAAGTCTCGTTTGGCGCGGAACGATCTGTCATTGCTCGAACGTGTTTCGCTCACGTTCGACAAGTGGTCGTGGGAACAGCAGCTTGCGCACCCGGCGCGTCTGTTCGCACCGTTCCTCTATGGCAACTGGAAACTGCAGCGGCATTTCTACGACCGCTTCGGCGGCGGCCGCGTGCTCTGGCAGCAAGCCGGGTTGGAAGCGTTCGACGCCTATCGCCGCTGGATTGAGTCCGAAGAGCAGAAGGGCAGTTTTCAAATCACGGATCGGAGGCTGCGGTCGAGCTTCTATCACTACTGGAAGCGAAACGACGGTTCTTTCATCACCGATCCTGGCGAGCTGCGCAGAGCCTTTCTCGAGCCCGAGTGGGTTCCGCGTCCGCCCGCGCAATGATCGTGCGCGCTCATCGCTAATTTTTCTGATTTTCCTGCTTGACGGACGCCGCGCTCACGACTACTATCAAACCAAATCTAAAGAACCAAATATCGAGGCCTGATCACTGAACCAGCCCGATAACTCAAGTGAGGCGATCGAGCGGGAGGAAACATGGCACGGCCCAAGGCCACGGAACTGACCGAACGCGAACTGGAAATCATGCACGTCTTCTGGAAGCAGGGCGCGCTGACGGCGGGCGAAGTCCGCGAGGCGCTGGCCAACGCCGGCCGTGACCTGGCGTACACCACGGTCGCCACGCTTGTGCGAATCCTGATGGAGAAGGACTTCGTGCGACAGACCAACGAAGAGCGTCCCTTCCGCTACGAGCCGATCCGCAGCTTCGACGATGTATCCGGCCGCCTGTTGGGCGATCTGGTCAAGCGGGTCTTCCGCGGCTCGCGGGAACACTTGCTCGTGCGGCTGACCGAGGACCGCAAGCTGACGGCGAAGGAACGGGCCCTTCTCGAAAAAATTCTGCGGGAGCAGCAACAATGAGTTCCGTCACCCAAATTCTGTTGTGGTGCCCGGTTCAAGTGAGCGTGCTGGCGTGCGCTGCGCTCGGCGTGGGCTCGCTCTTGGGACGCCGCCGACCGGCTGCCGGCGCCTCCGTGGCCGTGGCGGCCTTGCTGGCGGTGGCCGGACTGACGGCAACCGCATTCTGCCCCTGGCCGGCGTGGCATCTCGGTTGGGAGAAGCTGCCCTGGTCTCATGCGGCCGACGCGCACAGTCAGCCGGCCGAACCCGCGGGCCGCGATACGCCCATTCGGTTCGCCCAGTCTCGCCTCGACGACGACCTGGTGGACGCTCACACGATTGCCAGCGATTCGCCCCGAGAGGCCGCTGCCCCGATTACTTCGTCGGCGCGATTGTGGACGGTGCTCGCCGATCACTGGCTGGGACTCGTCGCCGCGCTCTACTTCGTCGGCGTCGCCGGCATGGCCGTGCGAATCGCGCTCGGATTCGCTGCCGTCCGTAGTTACCGCCGCCACTCCCACCCCGTCACCGACCGTCAACTGGGCGAGCTCGCCGACGTCGTGTGCGCCCAGCTCGGCTGCGTGAAGGGAATCGAGCTCCGCGAGGCGACGCGGCTCAGCACGCCCGCCACGATCGGTTGGCTGAGGCCGATGCTCCTGCTTCCTTCCGACTGGCGGAACTGGACCGACGACGAGCGGCAGGCCGTGCTGGCCCACGAGATCGAGCACGTCCGCCGCAACGACTTCGCCGCGTGGATCGCCGCTCAAATCGGCGTCGCGCTGCACTTCTATCACCCGCTGGTGCACGGCCTTGCCAACCGGCTTCGCTTGCAGCAGGAACTGGCTGCCGACGCCGCCGCGGCCCGGATTGTCGGCGGGCAACGCAAATACGTGACCATGCTGGCCGCCATGGCCTTGCGACAAGCCGATCAGCCACTCGCGTGGCCGGCCAACGCTTTTCTTCCCAATTCCAAAACGTTCGTCCGGAGAATCGAAATGTTGCACCGATCCAAGTCGCTGGGCGCCGACGTTTCTCGCCCGATCGTGTTCCTGAGCGTGGCGACCGTCATCGTCGCCGCCGTTTGTGCCGCGGGAATTCGCGGCTCCGTCGCCAGCGACGATCGAGCCGACAGCAAAGATGCGGCTCCCCTGGTGGTCGCCCTCAATCAAGCCGAGCGACCGGCGAAGACTCCGCTCGAGCAAGAGCAAAAGGTGACGCAAGACCTGAATCGCCGCATCGAAGACCGGGCCAAGATCGCTCAGGACTTCAATCACCTCAAGCAACTCGTGCTGGCCATGCACAACTACCACGACGTCAATAAGCATTTCCCGCCAGCGGTGTTGATCGGCCCGGACGGCAAAACGCCGCACAGCTGGCGAGTCGAGCTGCTGCCGTTCTTGGATGCGAACGACCTGTACAAGCAGTATCGGATGGATGAGCCGTGGGACAGCGAGAACAACAAGCAGGTGCTCGAGCAAATGCCCGCCTGCCTTCGCAACCCCTACGATGATCCCAAATCGACGAACAGCGGCTACTACGTCCTCGTCGGACCCGGCACGATCTTTGAGGGCAAAGACGGAATTCGGATCCAAGACATCACGGACGGAACGAGCAACACCCTGATGATCGTGGAAGCCAAACGAACCATCCCCTGGACCAAGCCCGAAGACATCTCCTTCGATCCCGAGAAACCGCTGCCCGAGTTGGGAGGATTCGAGAAGGGACACTTCGCGACGGCGCTCGCCGACGGATCGGCCCGACGGTTCGAGACCGAAAAGGTCAAAGACCAGCTCAAGTGGCTGATCATGCGGAACGATGGCCACCGCATCGACCTCGAGAAACTCGGCCCTGGAAGGATCCCGGTCAGCCTCAACGCCGCTCGCCGCCGCAGGCCGACCGACACCGCGACCCGAACCCGCGACAATCTCAAACAGCTCGCGCTGGCGATGCACAACTATCACGACGTGCACGGTCACTTTCCGCCCGCGGTCGTGATGGGGCCGGACGGCAAGACAACCCACAGTTGGCGAGTCGAGCTGCTCCCGCTCTTGGAGCAGAAGCCACTCTACGACCAGTATCGATTCAACGAACCCTGGGACAGCGAGGCCAACAAGAAAGTGCTGGCGCAAGCGCCCGACGTGTTCCGCAGTCCGTACGACAATCCCAAATCGACCAACAGTGGATACTTCGCCTTCGACGGGCCCGGCTCGGTCTTCGAGGGGCCCGACGGTATCAAAATCAGCGAGATCCTGGACGGGACGAGCAACACGATCATGATCGTCGAAGCCAAGCGTAACATTCCCTGGACCAAGCCCGAGGACATCCCCTTCGACGCAACGAAACCGGTGCCGGAGCTGGGAGGGTTCGTCAAAGGACACTTAAACGCCGCGTTCGCGGACGGCTCCGCCCGATCATTCCAGATCGATGCCCTCAAGGACGATCTCAGGTGGCTGATCATGCGGAACGATGGGCACGTCGTTAACGCGCAGTGACACGGGGGACTCGTCCGCTCATGGGTCTTATTTCGTGTGCCACGGCTGAGCTGGGACAGCTCAGCCGTGCTTTATGCGCGGGCTCATCGACGTTTGAGCTTCTTCGAGATCCAATAACAAACGAGATAGAACGGCAGGAAC
>Ga0210390_10000320_pt1 | contig 52543 bp, 36 predicted proteins | sample IncBWH11OmetaG_FD_161050 | JGI IMG/M metagenome (GOLD analysis project Ga0210390, IMG submission 161050) | Forest soil microbial communities from Barre Woods Harvard Forest LTER site, Petersham, Massachusetts, United States - Inc-BW-H-11-O ... | reverse complement strand
GCGATCCATTTGAAAGAAGGTCGACGCGAACTGTTCCATCCGCAAAAGAGCGCTTCCTCTGTCCGGCGTGCAGAAGTAATCGCCGACGGTCGCCGCCGTGGCAATCACTCGATCGCCGGTAGTGTCGTCAACGCCCAGCTCGGCCAGCACGCGTTCGGCCGACAGGTGGTGCCGCAAGACCGCGTCGATCAGCTTTGTCGGCAGTCTCCACTGCTGCATCAACGCCGCGCCGATGGAGACGTGATCGATTCCCAAACGGCCGCGTTCGAGTTCCGGCAGCGAACCTCCTTGCGATTCCCAATCGACGAGGACCGGCAAGTAGTCCTGCGACGCTGTCTTGAGGATGGCGAGCCGTCCCAGGTCCAAGAGCAGCCCGGTGAGAAAACAGTCGCTGGAGAGGGTCTTCGCGTAATGCTCGGCCAGCACCTCGGCGGCCACCGCCTGCACGATCGACTGCTTCCAGTACGCAGTGTAGTGCTGCGCCAGCGGGCCGGACGCCATGGCCGCATCGACGAGCGAAAAGCTCAGGGCCAGCGTTGTCACCACCGTGGTACCGAGCAACGGCACCGCCCGCTCGATCGAGGTCACGGGCGACTTGAATCCAAAGAACGAGGAGTTGGCCGCCTTGAGGATCTTGGTGGCAATCGCCGGGTCGGCCTTCACCACGTCGATCACGTCGTTGAATTCCGTTTCGGGATCGCGGGCCAGGTCCAGTAGCTTCATCGCGACGGAGGGCAGCGTCGGCAGTTGCGATGAAGCCAGAATCTTTTTCGGATCGATCATCGAGGGCGCTCGGTCGAGGGATGGGGCCTCGAAGTCGCGGTCACCGAGTGGAAACAATGTCCCACTCGGGCTGCGACATGCACGAGTGAATATATCCCACGAACCGGGGCTGGCCGGTTATGTTTCAGACTGCTCTCTACGGAGCCAGGCCGCGCCGGCCCAACGTGCGATTCGCGCCGACTGTAAGGGATAAAAACTATACGACGGGATTTGGAAACTAACGAAAAGACGGGACATGCCGAGGGACGTATCAGTAGGACTACTGAGTGGCGAGGAGGCTGTCCGCGCCCGGAGAGCACCGGTTTCTGTTCTAACCGCTACGAATCCGGGTCCGCGACTTTTTTCATCGAGACCGCGAGCTCCATTTCGAGTTGCAACAGCCGCTGCCAGTCGGGCCAGCTCACGCGCATCACGGGGTTGTTGCCCGGCTCTTCGATGGCGCCGTGCAGGATGCGGCGGATCTGCTCGTGGCAGTATCCCAGCACGTCGGAAACCTGCGCTCGTTGCAGCGGACGCAAACCGCGCGGCGGCTCCGGCGGACCATTGGGGAACAGGTCGATCGACAGATCGTCGGGTTCGCGCTCGCCTGGGCCATGCTGACCGGCCCCGCCATAGGAGGTGCCGTCGTCGTAGGGATCGGGACCGAATTGAGTTCCGTTGGATTGGGGCGCCGCTTCGGCCGTGCTCTCCGAGGGCCCGCGTCCTTCGGCCAAGAGCTGCGCGAGGCGGCTGCGGATCTCTTCGGGGCTGCCGTACACAAGCAGGCAACGGCCGATCGCAATCTGATCGCCGATCTGCAGCACGCGCATCTGGATCGGATGACCATTAATCCGCGTACCGTTGGTGCTCTCGAGATCCGTCAGGATCAGCTTGCCGCCATCTTCCTGAATCTTCGCGTGAAAACGGCTGACGCGTTCGTCATTCAGGCGGACGCTGTTTTCGTCCTCGCGGCCGAGCGTGACGGGAGTGTTCAGCTTTCGAAAGATCAGGCCGCGTTCGAGCCCTTCGAGCAACTGTAAAGTGACCTGCGCCATGCCAGGAATTATCCACGCGGTCCAAAAGCTTCGGCGCGGGCGCGCACGAGCCTCGACGACTGCCCGCTTTTCTTTTTAACGCCGTTGATTCATCTGCGTCAACACTCTGTTGTAGCCGGCCCGCCGCATGGATGCGAGTACAGCGAACAGGCGATTACAGCCGCAAATGGGGCAGTTCCGCCGCATGGACCATCCGCTTCAGTTACGGCGCGCAATCGAAAACGCCTCCCACGGGGACGTTCGGCTGCGGCGCGCATCCAGTGAAACTTGCCGCCCGCTTCACCGCAATCGGGACCACATGTCGATTCCTGAGCCCGATCGGAGCTGACTGCCGCGAAATCGCATGAAGTGGAAACCACCCACTCTCCGCGCTTAGAATCACGCCAGCTATGGCGACAGAAGCCCCTTCGCGCGACGAGCTGGCCGCAAAATACCTCGATCAGCTTCCCTACACTCCCTATCCGGTGCAGGAAGAGGCGCTGCTCACGTGGTTTACCAGCGACGAAGGGTTGATGGTCTGCGCCCCGACCGGCACCGGCAAGACCGTAATTGCGGAGGCCGCCCTCTTCGAGGCGCTGCATACTGGTAGAACTGCTTATTACACCACGCCGCTGATTGCGCTCACCGAGCAAAAGTTTCGCGAGATGCAGGCGTCCGCCGTCCGCTGGGGATTCTCGGCCGACGACGTCGGGCTGGTCACCGGCAACCGCACCGTTAACCCGCAGGCTCGTATTCTGGTCGTCGTTGCCGAGATCCTGCTGAATCGCTTGCTGCATCCGACGGCCTTCGACTTCAGCATCGTGTCGACTGTGGTGATGGACGAGTTCCACAGCTTCGCCGATCCGGAGCGCGGCGTCGTCTGGGAACTGTCGCTGGCCATGCTGCCGCCGCACGTTCGCGTGCTGCTTCTCTCTGCCACTGTGGGCAACGCGGTGGAGTTTATCGTGTGGCTCAATCGCAGCCTGGATCGCAAGGTGCAGCTCGTGCAAAGCACCGAGCGCAAGGTGCCGTTGACCTACGTGTGGGTGCCGGACGAGCTGCTCAACGAACAACTCGAGATGATGGCCGCGGGCGAGGAAGCCGATCGGCGAATCCCCGCGCTGGTCTTCTGTTTTAATCGCGACGAGTGCTGGTCGGTGGCCGAACAGCTCAAGGGAAAAAGCCTGCTGAGCGACGGCCAGCAAAAAAAGCTCGTCGATGAGTTGGCCAAGCACGATTGGTCGAAGGGGGCCGGCCCGAAGCTCAAACAGGTCCTGCAGCGCGGCGTCGGCATCCATCACGCGGGCATCCTGCCGAAATACCGCCGCATTGTCGAAGAGCTGTTCCAGCGCAAGCTGCTCTCCGTTTGCGTCTGCACAGAAACTCTGGCCGCCGGTATCAACCTGCCGGCCCGCTCGGTGGTGCTCACCACGTTGGTCAAGGGGCCGCCCGGCAAGAAAGATCTGATCGACCCGAGCAGCGCACATCAGATGTTCGGCCGCGCCGGCCGCCCGCAGTTCGACACGCAAGGATTTGTTTACGCACTGGCCCACGAGGACGACGTCAAGATTCTCCGCTTCAAGGAGCGGATTGCTCAGATTCCCGAAAACACCAAGGATCCGCTCCTGATCCGCGCGCGCAAAAAGCTCGAAAAGCAAATGCCCACGCGGAGCAAGACCGAAAAATATTGGGAGGCTGTGCATTTCGAGAAAATGCGGACCGCTCCGCCCGGCAAGCTCTACAGTAAAGGGCAACTTCCCTGGCGGCTGTTGGCGTACCTGTTGGAGATTTCGCCCGATGTTGAACGGCTGAGGTCCGTCGTACGCAAGCGATTGATGGACGCTCCGCGGATCGAGGCTGGACAAAAACAGCTCTTGCGGATGTTGATGTCGCTGTGGGGCGGCGGCTATGTCCGACTCGAGCCGGAACCGCCGCCTCCCGAGGAGCACGCGGCCGTGGGCGGCGGCTCCGCTCCGGCGACTGGCTCGGCAAAGGCTGCCCCTGCGCCGCCGGTGATGGGATCGTTCGGATCGCTTCTGACGGCCGCCCGTGAAGGCGATCGGCCGGCGCCGGGCGAAAAGGGAATCGCCCTGACCGGTCCGCGAATCATTGGATTGGCCGGTCCCGCTGAGGTTGTGCGTGAAATCTATCAACCGAAGTTCGCTCATCCGACCCCCGCGCTCGCAAACTTACTCGTCTTTCGCAGCATCAATCCGCTCTATGGAGCCTTCTTGCTCAAGTACCTGGGCATCGCCGACCGGGACGAACGGGTGCAGGCGCTGGAAAGCATGCTCGAAGTGCCGACGTCGATTCTGCGGGATGTCCGCGTGCCGCAGCAGCGCGACCTGCCCCCCGGCCCGCTGGCCCGCGAACGGCTCGATGCGCTCCTGATCGAGCGGGGCCTCGTGACGGCCGAGCAGCTCCGCGACAAATCCGAAGACGATGGCCTCAACTGGGAGGAGCGCTGGACCCCGTCGCTGGCCGAAAAGTTGCGGCTCCTGTTCGACTCGGAGTTCCCCGGCGTGCACGACCTGGTGACGCGGCCCGTCTGGATCGCCGGCGAAGCCCTCCGCTACGGCGGCGACTTCAACAAACTGATCACGTCGAAAGGCATCGTGCGGCAGGAGGGGGTCATCTTCCGCCACCTGTTGCGATTCATTCTCCTCTGCGGCGAATTCTCTCAGGCGACTCCGGCCGGCATCGATCCCGAGGTCTGGCGAAAGGACCTCCGCGAACTCGCGGAGTCCATCACCAACTGCTGCCGCTCGATCGACCCGGAAAGCACCGACAAGGCGATCGAAGCCGCCCAGCACGCCCCCGACCTGGTTCGCGGCGAAGAACCGACCGCGGCCCACACGCTCCCGTCCGCGGACGATAAGGACGCGCAGGAATTTGGGATTGGGCTCGCGGAGTAACCTCTTGGTCGAGACAACCCAACACTCACTTTTAGTGTGCTGGGGCTGCCGGTTTCGGGTCCACGAATTGGTCGGCCAGGCCGGCAAAGGCTCCGTTCTTTTTCATCAAGCGAATCGAGGCGAGCAACCGTTTGATTCGCTCGTGCTCGCGCGGACACTGTCGGATCACGACCAAACCGCCAAACTCGGAAATTGAAGCGTCTTCCCCCCAGGAGACCTCCGGGCCTGTCTCGACGATCGTTCGAATGAAAGGGAGCCCCCAGGCGCCCTCGATCCCGCGAACGGACGCGTGGGCAGTTATCGCCGGTTGCGGCCGCGCCGCGGGAGAGGTGTTTGCGGCTTCCGTTTGAGGCGCGGCGACAGCGGGCTCGGCCTTGTCCGGCGAGGTTTGCAAAAACCCACCGCCGAACCCTCTTTGATCTGCCGGAGACCCAGAATCAGGACCGGCCGCGGTGAGGAGGTCGCGGCAGTCGTAAACGACGATCGAGAGATCCTCGTTGAGTTTGTCGAGTGTGCTGATCAACAGTGCCCCATTGCGGACCTCATACTCCACCGGGCAGTTGGACTGCTCGAAAAGCCAATGCAGCAGCTCGCGTAGCGTGATTCCAGGAATATTAACGCGTACTTTTGTCGCCAAATTCGCGTTTGCGTCGCCGAGCGCCCTCCGGTCGATCACGATCGGAATGTGGTACCGCGTCGCAATGAACTCGAACGCGTCCTGCAAGGACTGCGGTTGGATCTGGAAATCGACCGGAGCTTTCAATGCTTCGATGATGCGTGCTTCGTTTTTGGGTCGCTCGGCGACGTCGGACCTCAACGGGTGATCCACGGGCTCTCGCTCGACGACGACCGACGCAGCCGCAGTGTGATCGTCAACGGCGCTTGCCTTTTTCCAAGGCGCTGTTTTTGTCGCGTCGGAATGGGAATCGGCAGACGCTGCAAACGCGCCATGAGTCCGCATCCAACGGAGATCTGCCAGAAGGTGACGGATTTTCTCGTGAACAAAAGGGTTTTGGCGCGCGACGATCAAGCCTTCCAAGTAAACGATCGTTTCACCCGAACAGCAATCCTCCCAGTCGTCGGGACGCGTCGTCGTCGCTTTAAGCGTCGCGATTAATTGCGCTGCCCGCGTCCGGACCGGTATCGACATCCTCTGATTCGGACCCTGCCTTGGCGGGCGGACCGGGATCAGGTCGCGACAGTCGTACACGACAATAGCCTGGTCCTCGCTGAGCTTGTCGAACGTACTAACCCAGAGCGCGCCGTTCTTAAACTCATATTCAATCGGTGTAGGTATCTGAGAAAAGAGCCAATGGAGCGTATCGTGCAGCGTGAGCGAAGACGCGTTGAGGGCGACCTCGTCGGTGACATCGATGTTCGCATCGTCAAACGATCTCTGGTCGATGACGATCGAAATCTGATAGTGACTCGCGATCAAGTCGAGCGCGTCCTTGAAGGGCTGCGGCTTGATGTCGAAGTCAACCTGCGCTTTGAGTGCCGCTGTAATTCGCGATTCATTTTTCGAGCGATAAAGGACCTCGGAACTGAGCGGATGGTCGATTGGGGCGGACTCGAGGACGATCGGAGGAGGAAGAGGCTTGCCGTCTTTGCTCGACGCCTTCGGCTTGTTACCGGCGTGTCTGCTGCCCGAGGCGCCGACGAGTGGGGTTTTCGCCTTCGGCTTTTCCTGCGCGACGACCTGGTCCGGCCCGCGAACAGCTTGGGTCGCGGGCCACATGGCGAACGCGATCAACAACGCAGCAGTCAGGGCACCGACCGAACCGCGCGAAAGACGCATCAGGAATCTCCTACGTTTGCGTCGGCCAGTCGTCGTGAATTGGGTGGCTAGGCCGAGTGACTCAATTCGTCGAGCGGTTCGACCATCGAGTGCTGGCGGGGCGCGCCCGCAGGCTCCAAGACACCTATACGCGGTTAATCTGCGACCGTTAACAAACGGCAGAGAGATTCACGAATTCAGCCTTGGGCTGGATGAGCATCGGATTACCGATGGTGTCCCCGGTGTCCCGTCCCGAACTGGCTATCGGCTTGCCGGGGATCTTTCTCCCCCCTATGTGAAAAAGGATCCCCACCACCAGCAAAGACCTGATTTCGGCATTCTGCCGTCGTTCGTGTCCCGTCCCGTGTTCGTGTTCCCTGCTGACGGGATAGCTCACGGTTAGGGTCGGTATAACTTGAGCCCCCTATACAGAATCAAAGTGTACCGACCCAATGTTGGGCCCGGCATTCCGATACCGTCCCAACATCCTGTCCGGTCGCAAACCTTCCGGTTCTGCCCGCGTTCGTGTCCCGTCCCACATTCCAGTCCCGTCCCACGTCCGCCGGTGCGGCCGGCTTCGCCGCCCGTTGCGTGTCATTCCGCATGTGAAAGTGTCCGGACCGGACTTTCCCCACATCACTTTTCGGGGACGGATATCCAATCCCGTCCCATTCCACGGTGGGAGCGCCGGGGACAGTGTGCCTGCATAGGGGTGCCTATTGAGAAAAAGAGATCCCCACCCCGCCGGGGATGAAATTTCTGTCCGCGCCGGGATCGTTTTCCCGGCGGCAGAATCCTGTCCGGCGTGCAATCCGCCTCACGACCGAGCCTGCATGCAGGTAGAGTGAAGCCCAACGTCGTCGGCGCGCACCGGAGCGCTTGCGCGAGGAACCGCTCTCTCCATTCAGCCACAAAACTCGATTCGGCCAAGATCAGTTTTTTGGATTTTGTGCCGGTTCTCGATGGGACCGAGGTTCGTCCCGTCGGTGCCCAGCTCAAGCTTATTGGGCCGGAGTCCACGCCGCTCCGGCGCCACCTGGCTGCTGCGGCCGCGGTTGGAACGATTCGCGCTCGAGGCCGGCGAAGGCGCCGTCCTTTTTCATCAGGCGAATCGAGGCGAGCAAGGCCTTGATTCGATCGTGCACGCGCGGATTCTGCCGCACAATCAGCAGGCCGCCCAGTTCGGAAATCGAGGCGTCGTCCTCCCAGAATTCCGCTCCGGTGGCCGACATCACCATGCGAATGAAGGGCGGGTTTTTGGCCATCTTTTCCTCGCGGGCCTTTTTCGCCTTTGTCGATGCTTGGCCCGCCGGGGCCGTCGCTTCAGCGGGGGCCGTGACGAAGACGTCGGCTTGGCCGTGATCGGTCGTCACGGTGCCCGCCAGGGCGGGCAGCCTGATCAGGTCGCGGCAATCGTAAACGATCGTTTCCAAGTGATCGTTGATCTTTTGCTCGGTCGAGATCATGAGCACGCCGTGAATCACGTCGTAATTCAGCGGCGAGGACAACTGACCGAGAAGCAGTTGAAAAGCGTCGTGCAGCGTGATGCCCGGGGCACTCAGCTTGACCTCGGTCGTCGTGTCGACGTTCGCGTCCTCGAGCGCCTTCTGGTCGATCAGAATCGGAATCTGGTAGCGAGCCGCAATAAAGTCGAGCGCGTCCTTGAGCGATTGCGGGTCGATGGTGAAGTCGACCGGCTGGTGCAGTGCGTCAAGGATGCGTGCTTCGACGAGCGGGAGACCTGCGAGGTCGGAACTCGAAGGGTGGTCGACCGCGCCGAAGTTGACACCAACGGGCACCCTTGGGGGCGGGGCCTGGTTGCTCTTGTGCGCCTTGCTGCCAGGGGTCGATTCGACAGCGGTGCCCGAGCCACCTTTCGCGGGCTCGAGGGCCTTCGGCTTTTCCTGAGCCACAATCCGTTCGGGACCGCGCAGGGCCCGGTTGTCCGGCCAGAAGGCATAACCAATCAACAACGCCGCAGTCAGGACGCCGACCGATCCGAGCGACAGACGCATGAGGATTCTCCTTCGTTTCAGACGGGCGATCGTGGTGAAGTGAGCGGCCAGAACGGCCGCGTCGCCGAATTCGTCGAGAGCTTGAGCAACGGCCCGTTCGCGGGGCACGCCAGCCCGCGCCAGTTCCTCCAACCGCTCTTCCAAGTGGTCGCGCAGTTCGTCCGCAATCAGCTCGCGCTGCCCGGATGTGAGACGCAGGCACTTGGCGAGAAGTTTCAAATAAAGATCGAATTCTTGTTCGGACACGTCAGCTTCCGAGGGGTCGTTGAGTCAGGGTAGTCGCTTGGGGTAGATGGGCTTTCCAGGCGGCAAACGCGCACAGGAGTGGGCGTCGCGGATGATCCAGTCGTCCGCCGTCAGGCCACTAGTGATGGCCAGCAGATTGTCCGCATATCCCCGCGCTACAACCACGTTTCGATGTTGTGGAACGTCGCGGTCACCCAAAACCCAGACAAAGCGTTGGCCCTCGCTCTCTGCTAACGCCTTTCCAGGGATGAGGAGGGCCGCATGTGGCTTACCCTCTTCATAACGAACCGTGACAAACAGGCCGGAGACAAGGGCCGCATCCTGATTCGGCACGCGGGCCCGCACGACCGTCCCGCCCGAACTGGAATTGAAATCGGCATCTTCAACGAACTCCAAAAAACCTTGGCGTTTGCCGCCGGTTGGCGCAAAGATTTCAACCGGGGCCTCCGAGTTGCGGAAGTCGCCGCGCTGAGTTCGCTGCCGCAGCGCAAACCAGGCCCCTTGGTCCACCGTGATGGCAACATAAACCGGATCGAGGGAGACGATCGTGGCCAGCTTACCCTCCTCGCCCCTGACCAGGCTGCCGACGTCGAACGCTGAGCGGCTGATGTAGCCGCCAATTGGCGCGGTAATGCGGGTCCAAGCGAGCCGAAGCAGCGCCGATTCCAGGTTCGCCCGCGCCATTTGCAAATCGGCACGGGCGATTTGGCATTCCTGCTCGCTCTCGTCGACTAGCGGGCCCGGAGTGTTTCCTGATGCCTGTTGCTGCTTAAGGTATGCGGCTCTTGCCAAGGCGAATTTCACCTTCGCCTCAGCGCGCTGGACCTCGGCCTTAGCCTTGTCGACGTCGACTTGATAGGTGGCGGGATCGATCTCGAAGAGCAGGTCACCGGGCTTCACAACCTGGCCCGGTCGAAAGCTGATTTTTCGCAAATACCCGGTCGCTCGAGTGCGAATCTGCACCATCTGCGATGGCTGCACGGTGCCGGAGAAGGCCGCGTAGTCGGTCACTTCCTTCGTCACCGGGCGGCAAACTTCAACGATCGGCAGCACGGCAGGCGGGAATCGACGCGTGCTCTTGGGCGAACCCGTCGAGGCCACGCCGGGCGTCGAAGATTTTACGTCGGCTGGCTTTTGCGGGACTGCGGAACCGGGCTTCTCTTGTGCCACAACGCGTTCTGGTCCGCGAACGGCGCGGTTGTCCGGCCAGAATGCATACGCGATCAACAACACCGCAGTCAGCGCGCCCACGGAACCGAGCGAAAGTCGCATGAGAAATCTCCTCCGTTTGAGACGCGCGATTGCGGCGAAGTTCGCGGCCAGCACAGCAGCGTCGCCGAACTCGTCGAGGGCCTGCACGACTGCCTTGTCACGAGCAACGCCCGCCTGCTCCAGTTCTGCCAGGCGTTGCTCGAGGTGATCGCGCAATTCATCTGCGATCTGCTCGCGCTGCCCAGGGGTCAGACCCAGGCAGCGCGAGAGAAGTTTGAGATAAAGTTCGAATTCCTGTTCGGACATGCGGAGCGCTCCGCGTTGACTTCAGGTCGTTGCCGGTCGCAGGCCGGGTGCCGCCTCGAGCAAATCGCGGATGCAGTCGGCGTAGGCCCGCCATTGGACGGCTTGCCGATCCAGGCAGGCGCTGCCGGTCTTGGTGATCTCGTACCACTTGCGGCGACGGCCCGTCGTGTCGTCCCAGCGGCTGCGAATGAACTTCTCCGCCTCGAGGCGATGCAAGAGCGGATACAACGTGCCGGCCGGCAGCGGAACGCGCCCCTTGGTCGCCTCGCGCAGCTGCTGCTGAATCGAGTACCCGTATTGCGGCCCTTGTTTGAGCACGGAGAGGACCATCATGTCCAAGCTGCCGCGCATCAGTTCGGCACTAAAACGGTCCGTCACGTTTCTCCTTCCATGTCGCCAAGGCTTACGGGCCGCCCGTCGCCAGCAGCAGCCTGCCTATATATAGCCATGCGATAGGTAGCGTGGCAAGGGAAATCTTTTTCGAGTCGAAGAAATCCCGCGGCGGATTGAGGCACAAGGAAGAGGTGTCTCAGCAAACTGAGGCTTGCCGCTCGGGAATGGCCTTCCGATCAAATGCAACTTGTCAGATCGTTTATGATGCAATATGCTAATTGCATCATGAGTGATCAAAAAAGAAGCTTTAAGCCTCCGTGGCACGTCACTCGCAGCATGTTCCTGTCGGAGGATGAGGCGGCCCAGTTGCTGCGGCACCTGCCGGCCGTTCGCGAAATTGCCGGCAGTCGCCGAGCCGCGCTGGCCGCTCGCGATCGTCTGCTGATCGAGGCGTTGCTCTTTTCCGGCCTCCGCAATCGTGAGCTGTGTCAGCTGACGATCGGCGACACCGTTGTCGGCATCGGGCACTCGGCATTTCTCGTCCGCGGCACTCCGCGGCAAGATCGAACCGTGCACGTTCCGCAGTCCTTAAGCCTGCTCGTCCAGGATTTCGTGCATACGCACCGGCCACAGCTCGTGCTGAATTCCGGCGGCCGCAAGGCGACGTCCGAGGTGCTGCTAGTCAACGACCGGGGCCGTCCATTCGAGCGCACGTCCCTTTATCGCCGCATCGTCGCCGTGCTGACCGCGGCCGGCCTGGGCCTCCGTGCCACCGCGCAGCGCTTGCGGCACACCTACGGCTACCTTGCCTACAAGCGCAGCGGGGGGAACTTGCTGTTCGTCCAGCGGCAAATGGGCCACGCCCATCCGATGGTGACCAGCGTCTACGCGCAATTCGTGGAGGAGAACTACCCGGCGATCGCCGACCGCCTGGCCGAGTCTTCGCCGGCTTCGCTCTTGCCCGCTCCTCTGCCCCAGCGCCCCAACGAGAAAAAGGAGAATCGCCGTGTCCGATCACGCAGAAATTCTTAGCCGCGTCCAAGAGGCCGTCGGCGAGACGCTGGGCATCGACCCGGCCGATGCGCAGCCCGCCGAGCGATTTTTCGCCGACTTGGGCGCGGAATCAATCGACTGGCTCGACCTGACGTTTCGCCTCGAAAGGCAGTTCGCCGTGCGGATTCCCGGCATCAGCAGCTTCGCCGGCGTCGAGACCGACGCGGACGGCCGCTTTACGGCTGCCGGATTGACCGCCCTGCAGTCGTGTGTGCCGGCTAGTCTGCTCGATCGCATCCAGGATCGCGTGCCGCGGCCCACGGGAGCCGAGTTGGCCGACGAGATCACGGTGGCTGATCTTGCCGGCATGGTGCAGCTGGCAGAGGAGTTGAAGAAGGCCGTGCCGTCGGCGTGACGGTTGCGAGCGGGCGGAAGTACGGCGCGTCGCTTCGCGACGAAACGCGGCCTTCGAAACGGAGTGTGCCCGGGAGAGCCACAACTCTCCCGGGCACCCACCTCACGTTCTATCGCCGAGGACAAGGGTCTTGTGCCGACGTCCGCCGTCAACGATGTCGATGTTTCCAGCAGTCCGCAACGACCTCGGCAGGGGAGGCGGGCCAGGTTCAGCCGACCCGATCCTCCCGAAAAGTCAAACTAGCAGCCGCAGCCACAGCCGTGGGGCGAGCCGAACCAGCCGTGGAAGCAGCCGAGGCCGGTGCCGCAGCCACCGCAGCCGCCGCAGCCACCACATCCACCGAAGAGGTGGAAGTGTCCGCCGCAGCCGCCACAGCTCGAACCACAGCTCGAACCGCAGCCGCAGCTACGGACGTGCGTGTGGCAGTGATTGTGGCAGTGGTGGTAGTGCTGGTGGCAGCCGCAGCCGCAACCAACGTTCGCCGTGCAGCCACAGCTCGGGGCCGGAGCGCAGCAGCTGGGAGCAGCGGCCGGGGCACAGCAGCTAGGAGCAGCGGCCGGAGCGCAGCAGCTGGGAGCAGCAGCCGGAGCCGGAGCGCAGCAGCTGGGAGCAGCCGCGACAGGAGCCGGAGCGCAGCTCGGCGCCGGAGCCGCACAGGTCGGGGCCGGAGCACAGCACGACGGAGCCGGAGCGCAGCACGACGGCGCAACGCCGCAGCCGCAGCCCGTGCCACAGCCGCAGCCGTGGTGGCCGAACGCGTTCGCCGAGTTCATCGACGTACAACAGAACAACAACGCCGCAGAAACCGAAAACCATTTCATTGTAAACTTCTCCTCGTAACACCAAGTCTTGTAGGACGAACGTGAGGAACTCCGTGTCATGCCGGGCCGGCGAATCCGCATCGCCTGGGCAGGCGGAGTTCTCGTCTCACAGGATGGCAAACACTACTGCCATTTCGACGAATCGAAGCTTTGCGGGTCACGCAAACTGCGTAGAACAAATGCGACGCGGAAAAGTCCGGAGACGGTAGCAGTCGTAGTGATTTTCGGGTTGCTGTTTGTCCCAAAATGCGGGCGGTATCGTAGCGGCATATGGAAGCGGCCCTGAGACTTGTGGCAGCCGTGTCGATCGCATCGTGCGCGACGGGCGTGCTCGCTGCGCGTGGCAGGCTGCGCCATACGACGCTCCGCGGAGCCTGGTGGTGGGGAGCGGCCGCTCTGTCCCTTTGGACGCTCAGCTTTTTCGCGACGGATGTGCTCGGCTGGCTGAGCGAGGGAGCGGCCGACCAGGTCTGGCTGGCCTCGGCCGTATTACTCGTCTGTCCCTTCGTCGCTGTCCTCGGAGCACGGCGGCCCGGATCGCGCGTGTGGGATGTATTTATTGTGGCGCCGTTGGCGATCGTGCTCGATCTGCCGGCGGTCACCGCCTGGAACCGCGATCTGCAGCCCGCCTCGCTCCACCTCGAAGTCCCGATGCTCGCCGGCTACGCGCTCGTGCTCGTGATGGGGGCGGGCAACTACCTGGCGACTCGCGTTGCGCTCCCCGCGCTCTTGGCGGCCGTAGCCATGCTGCTCGTGCCGGTTTCGATGTCCTCGCTGCACGGCGCGCCCGACCCGAGTCGTGCCCGACCGCTGGCGACCATCTTGCTGAGCGCGGCCGTCTGGGGAGCCGTCCTGGGACTGCGGAAGTCGCCGCGGGCCGAGCGACCGGCCGGGCCGACTTCCTTCGAGGAGCTTTGGAACGATTTTCGCGATCTTTACGGCATCGTTTGGGCGCGACGCGTGCTCGACCGCGTCAACGCGACGGCCTTTCAGGAGGACTGGCCCGTGCGACTGCAGCTGAACGGATTTGTCCCGGTCGACGCGTCGCGGTCGTTGTTACTCACGCCCGAGCAGTCGGGACAAATCGAACACACGCTTCGCTGGCTGTTGCGACGATTCGCCGACCCGGAATGGATCGACGAGCGAATCACCGGCCGGATTGTCGCGCGCAGCCCCGCCGACCATAAGCCCGATAGCCCTGCCGAGCGGGGGGTGTAAACCCCCCGAGCAATCCCCGAGCGACCGACAGCGGCGCCGTGTTACAATCGCCGGCGCCCATCGTCCGCCTCTTTCTGCTCGAGAACAAATTTCATGACCGGCGAGCGATCCGATTTGTCCCCGCCGCTTTCCGAGCTGTCGCCGCCGCTGGCCGCACCGGAACAGCAAGAAGCTCTGATGCGGCTGCTCGACGTGACGTGCGAGTTGGCCCGCCATCACACGCTCGATCAGATCTTGCAAACAGTGACCACCGGAGCCTGCCAGGCGCTCGGTTGCGAGCGGGCCAGCCTGTACCTTTACGATGCCGAAACCAACGAGGTCTTCACCCGCGCGGTCACCGAGTTGGAGTTGCAGGAAATCCGCTCATCGGCCGATCGCGGCATCACCGGCTGGGTGGTCCGCAACCGCGAGCTCGCCAACATCCCCGACCCGGCTGCCGACCCCCGTTGGAACGCGAGCTTCGATCGGCAAACCGGTTTCCAGACGCGGAGCATCCTGGCCGCACCGATCATCGCGTCGACCGACAATCGCCTGGTCGGCGTGCTGCAACTCTTGAATAAGCACGGCGGCACGTTCGGCTCCTTCGACGAGCAAGTGATTCGCGCCTTCGCGGCCCACGCGGCGACGGCCCTCGAGCGGGCGGACCTCGTCGCCGACGCCCGGCTCTCGCACGAGCTGCAACTGGCAGTGAACATGGGCCGCCGAATTCAGCAGAGCTTCCTGCCTCGACATCTTCCGGAAATTCCCGGTTACGAAGTGGGCGCGTGGTGGCGGCCGGCCGAGCTGGTGAGCGGCGACTATTACGACATCGTCCCGTTGAAAGACGGCCGGCTGGGCCTGTTGGTGGCGGACGTCAGCGGCCACGGCATGGGCCCGAGCCTGCTGATGGCCTCGGTGCGGGCGATGGTGCATGTTCTCACGCGGCGGCGGACCGACCCCGGCGAGATCGTGCCTCTGTTGGCCGAAACGATCTCACCCGATCTCGACGGCGGCTCGTTTCTCACGCTCTTGATGGCGGCTCTCGATCCGCGGACGCACGAGGCGACCTATGTCAACGCGGGACACGGCCCCGCGCTGCTCTTTCATCGCCAGACGCAGACGTTTCAAACGCTGCAAAGCACGAGCCTGCCGCTCGGATTCTTCACCGACTTTGCCCCGATCTCCTGCTTGAGACTGTCGATGGGCCCCGGCGACTTGCTGATTTTGGCGACCGATGGCGTCATCGAGCTCATCAACGACGCACGGGAAATGTTCGGACGTCCGCGCCTCGAGCAACTCATCCGCCAGAATTGCACACTGGCCGCGCCGGACCTGGTGATGGCCATTCAAGACGCGATCGCCGAATTCTTGGGCGACAGCCAGCCGCTCGATGACGTCACGCTGATGGTGGTCGAGCGGAAGCTGGGCGATGGAGCGTAGTCCAAGGTCCAATGTCGCGGACGCCAGTAGCCGCGATGAATTCTCTTGTCTTCAACTTTGGACCTTGGACCTTGGACTTTGGACCCGGCCCTATTCGAGCTTTTCGCGCAAGATGCGTTCGGCGTCGCTGCGGCGGCGTGTCAGAAGTTCTTCTCGCAGCTCGGGCCGTGAGAGCGACAAAATGCTGACGGCCAGCAGGGCCGCGTTGACGGCGCCCGCCTTGCCGATGGCCAGCGTGCCGACGGGGATACCCTGCGGCATTTGCACGGTCGAGAGCAGAGAGTCCAGGCCGTCGAGGGCCCAGCCCTTCATCGGCACGCCCAGGACGGGCCGCACGGTGTGGGCCGCCACCACGCCCGCCAGATGAGCCGCGCCGCCGGCTGCCGCGATGAAGACCTCGGTCCCGCCGCTTTCGCACTTGTGGACATATTCCACGGTTTCGGCAGGCGTGCGATGGGCAGAGAGGACGCGGCATTCGTGCCGCACGCCGCATTCGTCGAGCGTTTGATGGGCGGACTTCATTGTCTCCCAATCGGACTTGCTGCCCATCAGGATGGCAACGAGAGGGGCGTCGGCAGGCATGCGATCGATCTCCGTGTTGGCGTGTGAAACCCGTTCTACGAATTCTCGATCCCCTGGGCAAGCGCCGCAGGCGCTCGTTGCGGGCGTGCGCCGATCGGCCTAGAATTCGAGCGTCAGCGTGGAAAGAGAGTCTGCGGTGTTCGTCAAATCGCCTTCGTTCGCCTCCCCCGACCGTCCGACGGTCGTTGTCTTCGAAAAGCAGCCTCGGTGGGCCCCCGAGCTCGAGCGGCAGTTCCTTGCCGAGGAGGTGCGCGTCATCGCCTGCCGCTCGGTGAAAGACGCGGCCGAACGCACGGCAGGCGTTGCCCGCGGCGCGGTGCTCTTGGACGCGGCGGTGGCCCCTTCCGACTGCCTGCAGTATCTGCGGCACGCGCTCAGCGATCCGCGGCCGCTGCCGGTGCTCATCGTCGGCGCCCCGGCCATTGCCCCCTTGGAATGGTCATTTCGCGAGTTGGGGGCGCGGGCCTTTTTCGTCAAAAAGATACCGGGGCACGAAATGGCGTCCCTTTGCCGCCGGCAGTGGGGCGGCCGTATCCCGGCGACATCCGAGAGAAAACCTTCCGGCAAAGAACCAGTTTCGAGCAAACACCATCAGGGGCCGAGCGAGCGATGACCAATGCACAGCGGGAACAGGGCATTTCGCAGGCCCTGCGAGACCTTCCGGACCCCGAGATCGGCCGGACGTTGGGACAGCTCGAGATGCTGAAGCAGGTTCGCGTCGGCGACGACGGCACCGTGCACGTTCAGATTGAGCTACCGACGCCTGCCTATCCAGGCCGCGAGCGGATCACCGCGGCTGTGCACCAGAAACTGCAGCAAGCCCACCTGCTTAACGGCAGTCGCCTGGACGTCGCTTTTTCCGCCACGGTGCGGGGGAAAAATGCGGGGGGTACCCTCGGCTTGCGGATTGCCAACATCATCGCCGTCGGCAGCGGCAAAGGTGGCGTCGGCAAGAGCACGATTGCGGCGTGTCTCGCGTATGGGCTGCACCATTTCGGTGCGCGGACCGGGCTGATGGACGCCGACGTCTACGGCCCGAGCATCCCGCATTTGCTGGGTGTCGCCAACGAGAAGCCCGCGGCCCTCGAACAGCGGACGGCAACGGGCGAGCCCTACACGCGGATCGAGCCGGTGGTCGCCGGCGGGATCAAGACGATCTCGATGGGATTTTTCATCAATCCCGGTCAGGCGGTCGTCTGGCGTGGGCCGTTGTTGCATCGGGCCATCACGCAGTTCCTCAAGGACACCGATTGGGGCGAGCTGGATTACCTGGTGATCGACCTGCCGCCGGGAACGGGCGACGTCGCGCTCACGCTTTCGCAATCGGTGGGGCTGGCCGGAGCGGTCGTCGTCTGCACGCCGCAACAGGTGGCCCTGTTGGATGCCGTCAAAGCCATCAGCATGTATCGACAGGTAAAGATTCCGATCCTTGGCATGGTGGAGAACATGAGCGGCGAGATTTTTGGCCGCGGCGGAGCGCGTCGCAAAGCGCAGGAGCTGGGCGTGCCGTTTCTCGGGGAAATACCCATCGAAGCCGACATCCGCATTAAGGGCGACGAGGGGAAAACGGCCGCCCTCTTCGACGAAGGGAGCCCGGCCCGCCCGCATCTATTGGCCATGTGTCAGCAAACCTCACTGGAGATCGCCCGCCAACTGCTCGAAACGCCGAGCATGCCGACGCTCGAGATTCTGTGACGTTCACTTCATCCAGGCGCCCGCCGTAAGCTCGCCTTGGAACCCCTCTCGCGGCGGCTAAAATAGAGATAGGTCAGCCGCCGAGTGTCGAACCTGTTTCTGGGGGCGGTGTCTTAAGACTATGGCAGGAAATTCGTTAGTTGGTTCCGGGAATTTGCCGTTGAGCTCAGCGCGCCCTACGACCATTCCCGAACTGATTGAAACTTTCGACGCGCTGGGCGACTGGGAAGCGCAGTGCGACTATTTGATCGATCTGGGATACGACGTCCCGGACTTGCCTGAGTCGGCGCGGACAGACGCCAACAAGGTTCATGGGTGCCAGAGCAACGTCTGGCTAATCGCCGCAACCAAGCCGGGGAACCCTCCGAAGATTGAGATTCAGGCAGAGAGCGACTCGATGATCGTTCAGGGACTGATTGCCGTCCTGTTGATCGCCTATTCGGGGAAGTCGGCCCAAGAAATCCTGCAGACCGACATTCAGCAAATCTTCTCGCGACTCGGTTTGAATCGGCAGCTCAGTTCGGCCCGCCGCAACGGGCTGGCCGGCATGGTGCAACGCATCCGCTCGATTGCCGAGCAGTCAGCCGCCACCGGGTCGGCCGCGGAATCGTCTTGATGGTCGCCACTTCCGAAACCGCACCGCCCGCAAATCCCCACGACGCCCTCGATGCGGCCGCAGTCCGTGCGCAGTTTCCGATCTTCGAACGCCCGCTCCCCAACGGTCAGCCGCTCGTTTACCTCGACAGTGCGGCGAGCGCCCAAAAGCCGCACTCGGTGATCGACAAAGAGCGGGAGTGCTACGAGCGGTATTACGCCAACGCCTACCGTGGCGACTACCAGTTCGGCATCCACATCGACGAAGAGCTGGAAGCCACGCGGGCCAAGGTCCGCGACTTCATCGGGGCGACGCAGAGCGAAGAGATCATCTTCACGTCCGGCACCACGATGTCGATAAACCTCGTCGCCAACGCCTGGGGCCGCAAATTTCTGCGGGCCGGCGACGAAATTCTGCTCACGCAGATGGAGCATCATGCCAACCTGGTGCCGTGGCAGCAGGTGGCGCATGCCATGGGAGCGTCGGTCCGCTACATTCCGCTGACAAGCGACTGGCGACTCGATCTCAACCGGCTCGACGAAGTGCTGACCGACCGCACGCGGATCGTCGCGGTCAGCGGCATGTCGAATGTGCTGGGCACGGTGCCGCCGATTCGCGAGATCGCGGCCGCGGCCCGCAAGCGCGGAGCCCTGGTGCTCGTCGACGGGGCTCAGAGTGTGCCACATCTGGCGACCAATGTTCGCGATCTCGACATCGATTTTCTGACCTTCTCGGCCCACAAGCTGTACGGCCCCAGCGGCGTGGGCGTGCTGTGGGGGCGACGCCGGCTGCTCGAATCGATGGATCCGTTCCTGTGCGGCGGTCATATGATCTCCGAGGTCTTTTGGGACCACTCGACGTGGGCGGCCATTCCGGCGAAGTTCGAGGCGGGCACATTGCCGATCGCCCAGGCGATCGCGCTGGGGACTGCCGTCGACTTCGTCACGGGTCTGGGTGTGTCTGCGATTCAGGCGCACGATGCCGACCTGACGGCTTACGCCCACAAGCGGCTGGCAACCGTCTCCGGCCTGCGGATTTTCGGGCCCGAGCCGGCGCACAAAGGGCCGATCGTCAGCTTCGCCATCGAGGGGATTCATCCGCAGGACCTGGCGAACCTGGTCGACCGCAAGGGAGTTGCTGTGCGGCACGGGCATCACTGCACCATGCCGCTGCACTCGCTCCTGGGCGTCTCCGCGACGACCCGCGCCAGCTTTGGCGTTTACACGACGCGCGGCGATATTGACGTGCTGATCGAGGCGATCGAGTTCGCCCGGCAAAAACTCCGTCGTGCCTGAGGAATAGCGACATGCCCAACACCACCGGTCCGAGCGCTCCGAGCACCGACGTTAAGCTCAGCCGTCGCTGGCAATGGGCGACCCGCGGCCGGGCGATCAGCTACTTGATGGAACAGGCCGTCGAGAACCCGAACGCCATTTCGCTCGCCGCCGGACTGGTCGATCCGTCGACGCTGCCCGTCGAAGAGACTCGTCGCGTGCTGGCGGACCTCCTGGGCGATCCCGAGCGGGGCTGCCGAGCCCTGCAGTACGGCACCACGTCGGGCTCGGAACGTCTGCGGCGCCAAGTGGCCAAACTGATCCAGCGACTTGAGGAGCGGAGCACGGTTGGGCCCAACGGCTCGGGTCACGCGGCCTCCGTCGAGATCGATCCGTCGCGCTTGATCCTCACCACCGGCTCGCAGCAGTTGTTGTCGCTGGTGGGCGAGGTGCTGCTTGATCCAGACGATATCTGCCTCGTGGCCGCCCCGACGTACTTTGTCTTTCTCGGCGTGATTCACGGGTTGGGCGCGCGGGCCGTGCCGATTCCCGCGGACGAAAACGGCATGCAGCTCGACCAACTCGAAGAGGAACTGGAGCGGATTGAGGCGGCAGGCGAGCTCGGCAAGGTCAAGCTGATTTACGCGGTTAGCTACTACGAGAACCCCAGCGGCATCAGCCTGTCGGTCGAGCGGCGTCGCGATTTGGTGAGCCTGGCCGAACGCTGGTCGCGCGATCACAAGATCTTCGTGTTGGAAGATGCCGCCTACCGCGAGCTGCGTTACGACGGGCCCGATCGGCCGAGCGTTTGGAGCTTCGATCCGTCGCACGAGACGGTGATCCTCGCGCAAACGTTCTCCAAGAGCTTTTCGCCGGGGCTCCGTTGCGGTTACGGCCTGTTGCCCAAGCCGCTGGTGCGGCCGATCGCCGATCGCAAAGGGAACGAAGACTTTGGCTCGTCCAATTTCGTGCAACATCTGATCGCGACAGTGCTCGAAAGCGGCCTGTACGAGCCGCACGTCGAACAGGTGCGGGCATCCTACCGGGTGAAGCGGGACCGCATGCTGGCCGCGGCGGAGAAGTACTTTTCCGATCTGCCGGGTGTTTCCTGGGTGCGGCCCGAAGGCGGCCTCTACGTCTGGATGACGCTGCCGGAGCAAATTCAAACCGGGCTCGACAGCCAGTTCTTCGACCGGGCCGTCAAAGTCGACGGCGTGATGTACGTCCCCGGCGAGCTCTGCTACGGAGGCACGCCGACCCAACGCCGCCGCAACCAGATGCGCCTCAGCTTCGGCGTCGAATCGCCCGACCAGATCGAAGAAGGCATGCGGCGGTTGTCGAACGCCGTGCGAGCCGTTCTCTAACGGGAGGCGGCTGGGTGCCGGGGGCGCTCCGCCTTGCGGAAGCCCCCGTCCGGACGAGCGATCTCCATTGGGGCCATTCGCAGCGGGTTAGTCGACCGTCCGGGGCTTCCGCTGCGCGGAGCGCCCCGGACACCCGTGTTGCTCGCGGTCGTTGCTGAGCCGCGCGATCTATCGCAGCAATGGATCGATGCCGATGCTGCAATGGGGACACCGGACATAGCCCGTTCCGAGGCAGGTCGGGCAGCGGTGCCGGAGCGAGGGCTTGGGCGCGTTGGGATCGTGCGGCACATGCTCGTCGTGCAGAGGGGCGAACTTGCAACCGGGCGCGCGACAGAGGACACGCGCGCGACCATTACACACGGTGCAACAGTGATCATCATAGAGGCCTTCCGCCAGTCGCAAGCTCTGCTTGAGGTCCGATTCGTCCGGCTTCGACATCATCATCACGACTTTGCGATAGCCGGCGACGACGGAAACGAGCGAGGGGCCGACCTTCCCGCGAACCTCCGACCAACTGAGGGCCGGGCCGCCGAGCGACGCGTGGGCAAAGGCGGGTAAGGAACTGCGAACAAAGGCTCGCGCCAAGGACGCCGGAACGCCGCCGGCGTATTTTGCGTGGGACGCGTCATGGCCGCGGGCATCCGCCTCGGACCCGACGGATGTCGATTGAATCGCGATAATGTTGCCGTGGTCGTCGCAGAGCGCGCCGCCGTTGGCGTGATGTCCGGCGACGGCGTCGGACCAGAGGAGGCGGGAGAAGTCGATTCCTCGCGGGACGGCGACGCGGGCCACGTCTCCAGGCACCGCCGTCACGAGGCCTTGAGTCACTTTCCAGCCCGCCCCCGAGGCACTCGCTTCCGAAAGATCCAAGAGGAGCGTTTCGGTCCCTCGCGGCGATAGACTCTCAGCCAACGCCAGCGGCGGCACGTTCAGCACGTCACATTTCAAAAGACACAAATCGTCGGCCTCGTCGACGGCAACGCAGACGGCCGAGAGACGGCGTTCCTGGCGCAGATCTTTCGGGTCGACGATCTCGATTCTGTCGGCGCGTCCGAGCAAAAAATCGTCGACCACATGGCGGCAGGTCAGGACGTAGTGGGGCGCGACGACGAGCCCCGTTCCCTGCACGATGGCGGTCGGCTCGACCTCGGGCAATTCCAGACGCGCCAGCTCCTCGCGCTCTGCCTGCGGCAGGACGAATGGCAGATAACGCCAACCGTGTTTTGGCCGGTCGGCGGACGCGACGCCGGCTTTGGTCGCGGCGACCCGAGAATAGAGCTCGGTTGCTTCGGCAACGACGGGCGGGCCCGGGTGAATCCGGCCAATCTGCGTTTCGCTGAGGAAGCGTGCGACGTTCTGCACCACCTCTTCGGGCACGGGAGTGTGCTCGGCGGCTTCCCGGAGATGGCCGACCGCCTCGGCGTACTTCTCCTCGCGAATCTCGGCGAGCGCGAGATTATTCAAGGCCGGCAGGTAGCCCGGACTGCGCTCCAGCACGGCTTCAAAATGTTTCTTGGCCGTCAGCGGACTGCGGAATTTCGCGGGCGAGATGGAAGTCAGAATGCCAACGGAGAAGTCGGCGGCGATCGAGTTCGGATCGACACGGCTCGCCGACTCCAGGGTTCTCCGCGCCTCGTCGAAGTTCAGAGCCTTGGTCAGCTCGTAGGCTTGCTGAACGAGTTGAGCGGCCTCCTGGCGGGCTTTTGCAGCGACGGCCGCCGCGACCCATTGATCGCCCAATCGCACGAGACCCTGGTCGGCTCGAACTTCCCAGACCTGCAGGTTGGCGTTGAACAGATCAGCCGCCGGCGCGATTGCACGCGTCGCTCGGAACTGCTGATAGAGGGCCAGCGCGTCCTTGGCCGTCGAAGAGCGCACCGCCGTCGATTCGAGCGCGGTCAGATCGGCTTGGGTTGCCGGTGCATGAGGGACAACGTCGGGCGCGATCTTGACGATCGGAGCTTTGGGCTTTGAAGCAAGGTCTGCCGGCTTAACGTTTTTCTGCGGAGAGGATTTGCTCGCAGCCTCCGCGTGCGGTGGGGCGAGCGAGGGCTGCTCGGGCGACGGATGCGCGGCAATCAAAGATTGACGCGCGCTGACCGGGGGCACAGCTGCGCTGCCGATGGGCGCAATCTCGATCGCCGGAGGCGTTGTGATGACTGTAGGCTTCGTGCTTGCGACGGCACTCGACTTGGTCGCGTCTGCGGGAGCCGCCGCAGCGGCGACTGCAGGCGCTTCGTCGGGTTCATCGCCAAGCGGCACGTCGGCGTGAGCCACGGCAAGCGGCACCTCACGGTGACCCCCCCGAAACGCCACCCAAAGTCCTGCCGCCAGCACGACTGCCAGGCCGGCGGCGGCAATTGCGATTCGTTGTTTTTTCTTGCTCGGGACCGGCGGGATTGGCCTCTTCTTGCCGGTTAATGCCTGACCGGCCGGCGTCCACGGCCCATTGACCCCCTGGCGGACGAGCGTTTCCGGATCGATGCGGCCGCTCTCAAGAACATGCCGTACCTCGACTTCCGTCAACGGTCCGAGGGTCTTGTGCCCTTTACGGACGTACCAGTCGTCGCTCATCATCGGACCTTTTGAGACGCGACTAGTCTAGCTCACGCTCTCAGCCCAGGACGACCGCGTGCCGCCTTGTCTCCAGGTTGCGCCCGTTCTTTTTGGGCGGAGCCCCGTTGAAGCGGACGTGCTCCTCGCCGACGACGCCTTGCAGTTCGCTCCGGAGGGTGCTGGTGCAGCTCACCGAGAGCGACTGTTTGAGGCGGAAAACGCGGCGAACGGAGGGGTCGGCTTCGTCGGCGGACTCGACATAAATCAAAACCGGGACGGTTCCAGTATGCGACACAAGGATCGACCGAACGCGTTCCATTTCCCGTTCGCTATGGAGTCCTCGGCGAAACTTGATGGAGACTTGATTGGTGTATTTTGTCCAAGCCTGGTCGAGTGTGAGGAGCTGGCTGACAATGACATTCGGCTCGCGGCCACGGCGATCGACGCGACCGAGCACGTAGCCAACCTGCTCGGCCTTCACACTCTCTCCGTGCTTCGCATAGTCCTCGGGCCACATGATGCAACGGACGATGCCCTCTGTGGTCTCGAAATCGAAATTGACGTAGCGCGAGTGGCCGTTACGACTCGGTTTCTTTGTGGTGGCCTTTTTGATGCTCGACACCATGCCACCGAGAAGGATCTCAGACTTCTCATCAACAGTTGCGAGATCTTTCACTGTGTGAGTGGCATAGCGGGTAATCAGGTCGCCATTTTCCGCGAGCGGATGCGACGTGAGGTAGAAGCCGAACGCCTCCTTCTCGGCCGCCAGCTTCTGCGCCTGCGTCCAATCGGGGACGTCGGGCAGCGGCACGGCGGGCTGAACGGTCTTTTTCTCTTCGGTCTCTTCGCCGCCGCCAAAGAAAGTCTTTTGCCCAATGCGACGGTCGTGGCTCAGTTTGGATGCGGACTGCACAGCTCGCTCGACGAGCAGCATGTGCTGGGCGCGAGTGGGACCCAGGCTGTCGAGCGCGCCCGCCTTGATCAAGAGTTCCAGCGAGCCCTTTCCCAGCACCTTGGAATCGACCCGCTCGGCCAGGTCGAAGATGTTGGCAAACAGGCCCTTCTCTTTGCGCTCGGCAACGATGGCCGACACAACGGCGTCGCCCAGTCCCTTGATCGCTGACAGGCCGAACGACAGATCGTTGCCCAACACGCTGAATTCGACGTCGGAGCTATTGACGTCGGGCGGCTGGATTTTGATCTTCATTCGCCGCGCGTCGTCCACGTGCTCCGCGATGCGGTCCGACTTGTCCATCAGGCAGGACAACAGGGCCGCCATGAACTCCGCCGGGTAGTGAGCCTTGAAGTAGGCCGTCTGATAAGCGATGGCCGCATAGGCGGTCGAGTGGGACTTGTTGAAGCCGTAGCCGGCAAACTTTTCGATCATGCCGAAAAGCTCTTCGCTCTTCGCCCGGCCGAGCCCCGCCTTCTGGGCCCCTTCCAGAAACTCCTCGCGGTATTTGGCGATGGCCTTGAGCTTTTTCTTGCTGATCGCCTTGATGCAGCCGTACGCGGACGACAGCTCGATGCCGCCCACGCGGTTGAGGATCCGCATCACCTGTTCCTGGTAGACCATCACGCCATAGGTCTCGGCCAGGATCGCGTCGACGATCGGGTGCACCTTGGGAATCGGCTCGATGCCGTTCTTCACGTTGACGTAGGTCATCACCATGCCGCCCTCCAGCGGGCCCGGGCGGTAGAGGGCCGAGGTGGCGATGATGTCGTTGAAGCGGTCGGGCTTCATCTTGGTCAACAGATCCCGCATCCCCCCACTTTCAAGCTGGAAGATGCCCTTCGTCTCGCCGCGTTGCAACAGGGCAAAGGTGGCCTTGTCGTCGAGCGGGAGCTTTTCAGGATCGATCTCCAGGCCGCGGTGCTTGCGGACGTTCTTCACCGTCTTGTCGAGGATGGTGAGGTTGGTGAGCCCCAAAAAGTCCATCTTGAGCAGGCCGGCCTGTTCGACGCGCGGTCCATCCCACTGGGTGATGACGTCTTCTTTTCCTGTGATCCGCTGTAGCGGGATGTATTCGACCAGCGGGCGATCGCCGACGACAACGCCGGCCGCGTGGGTCCCGGCGCTACGGGCCAGCCCCTCGAGGCGAATCGCAATGTCGACCATCTCGCGAACCTGCGGATCTCCCTCGTACGCGAGCTTGAGATCCGCACTTTTCGTCAGGGCGTCGGCGAGCTCGATGTTCAGCTCTTCCGGCACCATCTTGGCGATGTCGTTGACGCGAGCCAGCGGGATCGAGAGGACGCGGCTCACGTCGCGGATGGCCGCCTTGGCCTTAAGCGTGCCGAACGTGCCGATCTGGGCAACGCTGTCTTTGCCGTATTTTTCCTTGGTGTAGTCGATGACCGCCTGGCGGCCGTCGCGGCAGAAATCGATATCGATATCGGGCGGCTCAGTGCGGTTGGGGTCGAGGAACCGCTCGAACAGCAAATCGAACTTGATCGGACAGACGTTGCTGAGCCCCAGCAAGTACGCCACGATCGCCCCGCACGCCGATCCGCGGGCCTGGCAGGGAATCTGCTGCTCGTTGGCAAACCGCACGAAGTCCCAGACGATGAGGAAGTAGCTCGCATAGCCCATCTTTTCGATCACGCCCAGCTCGTAATCGAGCCGCTCGCGATGGACGGGCGTGACTTCCTCATAGCGAGTCGACCACCGCTCCTCGCATAACTCGCGGAGATATTGCGCGTCGGTCTTGCCGGCCGGCGGCGTGAAGACGGGAAAGTGTCGCTTCGAGAGATCGAGATCGATGTCGACCCGGTTGGCGATTTCCTGCGTGACGGCGACTGCGTCGGGATGGTCGGGAAACGCCTGGTACATCTGTTCGGGCGTGCGAACGAAGAACTGATCGCCCTCCATCCGCATCCGCTTGGTGTCGCTCCGCAGAGCGAGCGTGTTCACGCACAAGAGCACGTCATGTGCGTCGGCGTCCGCCTGCTCGAGGTAATGGGCGTCGTTCGTGGCGACTAGGGGCACGCCCATCCGCCGCGCCAGCTCGATCGTGGGCTCCGCGCACTGCCGCTGGATTTCGATCCCGCCGTTCTGGATTTCGAGATAAAACCGGTCGCCGAAGACGCGGCGATACCAGGCGGCCAGCTGCTCGGCCTCGTCCATCCGCTCGCCCAAGAGCAAAAACGACAGCTCGCCCGCCGCACAGCCGGAAAGACAAATCAGTCCTTCGCTGTGCGCTTCGAGCAGCTCCTTGTCGATCCGCGGCTTGTAATAAAAACCTTCGAGAAACGCGGACGTCGACAGCTTGACCAGGTTCTGAAAGCCGATCCGATTCATCGCCAGGAGCGTGAGATGAAAGCTGGCTTCTTTCATCCGCGTCGCCCCGCGATCGCGGCGATCCTTGGGAGCGACGTAGGCTTCGTAGCCGATGATCGGATTGATCTCGTTGGCCCGGCACTCGTTGTAGAACTCGAGCGCGCCGTAGAGATTGCCGTGATCGGTGATTGCCACCGAGTTCATGCCCGCGGCTTTGACCTTGCCGACGAGCGCATCGATGCGGTTGGCCCCGTCGAGCAGGCTGTAGTGCGTATGGCAGTGGAGGTGAACGAAGGGGCGGGATTCGGTCATGGAAATCCTTTCCAATTCGCAGGCGCGGGCGTTAAGCCGACGGTCGGGGCGGCTTGCCCGGTTTCATTTCGGTCAATTCGGGAATCACGTCCGAAATCCTGCGGACGCGCCCTTCCCGGTCGACGCAGGCCAGCACGCTCGTGGCGTCGGCGATCACCGTGCCGTTGCGTGTTAGCTGATATTCGTGTTCGAGCTTGGCGGGCGTCACGCGGACGACGCGGGTCCGCAGCGAGAGCAGATCGTCGAAACGGGCCGGCGTCCGGTATTTGACGTTCAGCTCCACCACGACGAAGAAGTGCCCCCCCTCCTCCATCTTGCGATAGTCGCCCCCCTGGGCGCGGAACAGCTCCGTCCGCCCCATCTCGAAATAGCACAGGAAGTTCGCATGGTGCAGAAAACCCATCGCGTCGGTTTCGCAGTAGCGGACGCGAATGGGGATTTCGTGTTCGTGCGGACCCATGGAGGAATAACTGGTTCCGAAGTCCGGCGGAGCTAGACGTTCGTCATTGCAGCCGGCGGGGCGGCTGCCGTGCCCACCGGGACGGGCAGCGGAGCGTCGTAGGTTCGGCCGGCGGGCGGACCTTGGTCGCTGTGGGCGTTGTGCAAGGCAATCTGGTAGAGCCGTTCGCCGGCCGGCGTCGGGTAATTGCCATCGATGCAGGCCTGACACAAGCGGCCGGCCGGCTGGTCCAGACAGCGGGCGATCGACGCCATCGGCAAGTAACGCAGGCTGTCGGCACCGATGGCGGCAGCCATTTCACTCTCGATCTCGGGCGTGATCGCGTTCCCCTTCATGAACCTGGGAGCGAATAGTTCCGAGACCGTTGACATGTCGATGCCGTAAAAGCACGGGGCGATGATCGGCGGACAGGCGATTCGCACGTGGACTTCGCTGGCCCGACCCCGCTCTCGCACCTGTGAGATCAGGGCCCGCATGGTCGTCGAACGGACGATCGTGTCCTCGACGAGCAGCACCTTCTTGCCCTCGAGCACCTCGGGCAGTGCCGTGTACTTCATCCGCACCTTATCGGCCCGGTTCTGGCCTTCGATGAAGGTCCGGCCGACATACCGGTTGCGGATCAAGCCTTCCTGCGAGGGGACGTTGAGGCGATAGGCCATCGCGTCGGCCGCGGCCTTGGCCGTGTCCGGGACGGGAACGACGATCGTGTCGGCATCGATCGGCACCGTCTCGAGCTGTGCCAGTTCCTCGCCGAGCCGCTTGCGCGTCAGATACACGCTGCGGTCGTCGAATGTGCTGGCGACGTTGGCGAAGTAAATCCACTCGAAGAAACAGTGAGCCGTCCGCGGCGACTCGGCGAATTTCTGAATCGAAAATTCGCCGTTTTCGATAATCACGGCGTGCCCGGGAGGGACGTTCTTAATTTGCGAGTCGGAGAAGCCCAGGTGGATCAGGGCCACGCTCTCGCTGGCCGCCGCGAAGAGAGCACCGTCCCGAGCGTAGCACAGGGGCCGCATCCCCAGCGGATCGCGGGCGACGAACATGTCGCCGCACGCGTTGAGGTAGGTGATGTTATAGGCCCCGTCGAGCTTGCGAGTGAGGCGCGTCAACAGCTGGTGGAGCGAGGGCTTTTTCGTGTCCGAAAGCTCCTGCGCGATCAGGTGCAGCAGGATTTCGGTGTCGGTCTCCAGCGAGAGGTGCAACTTCGGGTTGGCGACGATCTCGCTGCGGAGCTGCGGATAGTTCGCCAGCTGGCCATTGAAGGCGAAGCTGAACCACTTGAGTTTTTCGATGTGTCGCCGCTCGAACGGTTGGGCGTAGTTGCGCCCCTCTTTGCCGCAGGTGGCGTAGCGCACGTGGCCGATGGCGGCCGGCCCGGCGCACTGGTGCATGATCGCCTCGAACTTGGCGCGGTGGTTCAGCCGAAAGACCTCGCTGACCGCTCCGACGTTTTTCCATTTGACGAGCAGCTTGTCGCGATGCGGATGGAAGGCGGCCAATCCCGCGGCCAGCTGTCCCCGGTTCTGCATGTCGACGAGCATGCCCGGAATCAACCGCGAGGCGGCGCTTCCGGGATGCCCCGCCATGAGCCGGCTGGACCCCTGGTTTGGGAGGTGATAGACCGCGGCCAGGCCGCACTCGTGATGGAGATCGGACATCAATTGTCCTTCTAGAAACGGTTCAAATGACCGCTCTCTGGGGGCCTGCGTGCCACCCAACTGCCTCGGGCCGAATCGCCGGGAAACGGCCGCGTCACCCTGTCACCCGGCTCCCCACAAGAGCCCGGCGGCGTAATGCAATCATAGCGTCGCCCGACCCCGGATCCAAACGCTGCGGCGGGCCGTTTTTTGGCCAAGATTTACCGCGAAATGCGTCAGTCCGCGTAGGTGCCGTCCTGCGTGAGCACAACACCGTCGGGAAACATCTCCTGCACGCAATTGCCGAAGATCAGCGTCTCGACGTGGCCGTCGAGAAACAGATAGTTGGCCAGTTGCGTGTGCCGGGTGGTCGCGATCCAGGGCTCGAAGATCAGCGTTCCCAGCCAAATGTCGTATTCGTCCTGCCGCGGGTCGTTCTGGCTGGGCGGCACGAACTGGGACGCGTCGCGTTCGACCCAGCAAATGAAATTCGTCAGCCCAGAGGAGTATTGCAGGCCGGCCAGCGACCACAAGCCGTATCGCCGCGTCTTGTGGCTGAGCTGCGAGTTCATGAGATAGCTGGTCCGCTGAGCGATGCCGTCAACGAGCCCCGTCGACGGATTGATGTACGGGGTCGGGTACGACGTGTCATCGGGGCAGCGATAGATCGACGCGCTGTTGACCACGATCCCCTGCTGCGCGACCGAGTTCTGCGACTCGGCCACGCTGCCAATGAAGGGCATCAACTTGTCTTCCCAATAAATCTCGGCGAAGGAGTCGGCCTCCGAGAATTGCGAAGCAACGTCGGCGTCGAACGGATGATGCAGGAAAAAGCGGCCGTGATTGACCTCGTAATAACTCTGCACGGCCAACCCGATCTGATGCAGGTTGGAGCGACATTGCGTGCAGCGGGCCGCTTCACGAGCCCCCTGAATTGCCGGTAACAAGAGCGCGATCAACAAGCCCATGATGGCAATCACGATCAGCAATTCGATGATGGTGAACCCACGGCGCTGATTCATCGTTGTGCTCCTCGAGCCGTCACGATTTGTGGCCAAATGCGAGCAAACGGCGACCCAAACGCAAAAAAAGCCGCCACGGCTCGCTACGGTGTGACTGCCGGCAATCCCGAACAGTCGACCCGCCATCGCGAACCGAGGTGGCTTTCAAGCGTCATCGTACCCGTCGCCGTGCCGGAATCAAGAGGCAAACTCAGGCGTCTGATTCTCCGCCAAACGAACGGCGGTGGAACTTCGTACCGAAAGGGACCACCGCGAACGAAATGCGACCAAAAGTGATGGTTGTCCGACAGTCACCGACAAGCCGTTGTTCCGCTCGTCACCAATGCGGAGGACGAATTCGGGGGTTCACCCTGCTAGAGTTGCTCGTCGTATTGACCGTGTCGATCGTCATCATCGCTCTGGCAATCGACATTCGCTGGGTGAACGGACCATTCCGGTATTATCAACAGCGGTCGAGTTTCAAGAATTTTGCTCTCGCGATGCACTCGTACCGGCTCGTCGTTCCGCTAGTTCGGCCGGTTCGCCAGTTCCAGGAATTGTTCGACCCGTCGTTCAACGACGTCGAGGCTGCGGTTCCAAAACGCCGGCTCGGTGAGATCGTAGCCCAGCGTGCTTTGGACGGCTTGTTCGGTCGGCATCGAGCCCGTCGCCAGGAGCAGTCGCTCGTAGCGATCGGCAAACTGGCCGCCGAACTCGCCCGCGAGCGCATAGACGCCGGTCGAAAGCAAAAACCCGAACGTGTACGGGAAGTTGTAGAAGGGGAGCGAGCTGATATAGAAGTGCAGCTTCGAGATCCAGAAATTCGGGTTCCAACCGTCGTCGGCCAGGCCGTCGCAAAACGCCTCTTGCTGCGCGGCCCGCATCAACTCGCCCAGTCGCGAGGCGGGCACTTCGCCGTTCGCCCGCTCGGCGTGAAAGCGGTCCTCGAACACAAAACGCGCGTGGATGTTCATCAGGTACGCGACCGCATCGGCGAGCATGCCGTCCAGGAGGACCAACTGCTCGTCGCGCGATGCGGCCGCTTTCAGCCGTTCTTCGTTGAGCACGGCTTCGGCGAACGTGGAGGCTGTCTCCGCCAGGTTCATCGGATAGTCCTGCAGGAAGAAGGGCCGATCCTTGAGCACGTGCGAGTGGTAGGCGTGCCCAAGCTCGTGCGCCAGCGTCGACATGCTGTCCGGCGAGTTGGTGTACGTCATGAAGATGCGGGACTCGCGGGCGGTGGGGAACCAGGTGCAAAAGCCACCTTGGCGCTTCCCCGGGCGGTTTTCCGTCTCGATCCACTTTCCGTCGAGGGCTGCCTCGGCGAACTTGCCGAGTTTGGGTGAGAAGCCCTGAAACGTGTCGAGCACATGGCCGCAGGCGTGGTCGTACGCGAGGCTCCGTTCGCCGAGACATGCCGCCTGAGGCAGCGGCGCGTGGACGTCATACCAGGCCAGCCGATCGAGGCCGAGCAGCTCGGCCTTTTTGGCGAGATATTTGAGCAACACTCTCTTGCGGGTGGTGACCGTCGACCACATGGCGTCGAGCGTGGCCCGTGTCATGCGGTTATAACGCAGGGGCGCGTCGAGATGGCTGGCCAGTCCAAGTCGCTTGTAGACCGTCAGCCGCGTGCCGGCGATGTGATTGAGCGCGTCGGCACAGGTGTCGCCGATGGCGGTCCACGACTTGTCGGCCGCGAAGAAATTGTTTTCGCGCACGGCACGCTCGGGCGAATCGAGCGAGACCTGGCCGGGCGATTTTTCGATGACTTCGCCCCGTTCCATCACCCGCACGCGGAGCGCCCCGGACAAGCGATCGTAGAGCCGCCCCCAGGCGTGAATGCCGTCCACCGCCAGGTCGGCCGCCAGGCTCTCCAGCTCCTTCGGCAAACGCAAGCCGGCTCGTCGCTGCCGGTCCTGCAGGAAGAAGGCGTTTTCCGCAAGCTTGGGGTGCGCGGCGCTGACGGCGCCCAAATCGTCGGGCGACAAGTCGCGCAGGGCGAGCTCGACGTTCGTAGCGATCCGCTCTTTATCGGGTTCGAACGAAGCCAGCGTTGCCTCGAGCTGTTGAAACTGCTTGTTGCCGGCCTCGGCCGCTGCGTGGCAGCCGATGAACGAGCTCAGGTCCGACGCGGTAGCCGCGACGGCCGCATAGCGACCCAAGAATTCGCCCCACGCTCCCGCGGCCGCCGTCGAGCGCTGGAGCGCTGGCAGTCGATCGGACTCGTCAGCCACGCGCGACAGTTCGCTGCGAAAATTCGCCAGCTTGCTACTAAAGCCGTCCGTCTGGGGATGCGGCAGCAGGCTATCGAGGTCCCAAACTTGCGAGAACTTTTGGTCGTTGGACACGGTTTCCCCTGCGTTCTTCCGCAATTCGGCGGGCTCAGTCTATTACGCACGGCGTTTCGCTCGACGCCAACCGGTCGATTCCCAAATTGCCCACGAATGATACTGAATTCTGCCCCGTTCGCGAATGCGCGCCTGAATCGGCGAGTGCCAACACGCGTCGAACTCGTGCGCGAGCAATCTGGACGCGGCGACCTCTTAAGGCCCGATCTCGCTCAGGGCATTGCGAACCGCATCACGTACCGATCCGTAGGAATCGTTTTGCAGATGTGACAGAGCGGGAATTGCTCGACTCGCCGCGCGCCCGACCTTTCCCAATGCCTTTGCTGCAGCCACTCGTACAATACGTTCCTGATCCGACAGACAGCGAGTCAGGGCCGCCACGCTCGGTTCGTCGGTCGCCCCGATTACTCCCAGGGACGCGGCCGCGGCCGCACGGATGGCGCGATGTGAGTCCTCCAACAATTCGATTAGCCCGCCCGCCGCGGGGCGAGCCGCTCGGCCGATGAGCCCTAGTGCCATGGCGGCGCGCCGTCGGGTCAGAGGCTCCTCGTCCCGAAGTGCATTTCGCAGCGGAGTGAGCGCGGGCAGACCGATTTTCGAGAGCGCCAGCATCGCGCGTTCGCCCGGAAAATAGTGCGTCCCGCCATTCCCATGAAAATCTCCGCCGAGAATGTAAATTTCGTCGTCGGGCAGCATCGCGATGAGCGCCGAGCAGGCGTGGGCGGCGGCGGGGCCGAGGCGGCCCAAGGCATCTGCGGCCATTCCTCGGTCGTCACATTGGCTTTGCCGAGTCACGTCGATCAGAGTGTCGACAGCTCTCGGGATTTTCGCTCCGACTTCGATCAGGAGTTCCGCGGTGTGCCGTCTCTTGCTCGTCTCGGACTCCGCCGCATCGAAGAACGTTCCGTCGTGACCGGGCGGCTGATAGCGGCAGCCTTCGACGAGCAGATTGATCGCGGGACGTGCGTTCCGACCCAGTCGTTTCCAAGTTTCTTCTGCCTCGTCGTGACCGCTGGCGCGAAAGATACCCGGTTCCTCTTGCAGAGCGGTTGCCAGCTCGATCACGCTGGCTGCGTCGGCTGGATCAAGCTTGACGATGGCGGCGACAATGACTGCTCGCTCTGATCGCGAAAACTCGCCCCGATTCAAGCGGATTTTCAGCAACGGAACTGCCGAGCGTGCGCGCGGCCCCAAATCGCCGACGCCCCGCGCGCCGGCGACGGTTGGGCCATATTCCACGGCTTCGAGGAGGATCTGTAGAAGTCCGGGATGGTCGGGCGAGATTCGGGCCAATGTGATCGCCGCGTCCAGTCGCTGACGGGGATCCTTGAGCAATGGTGCGATCAACGGCGCAGCCATAATCGCGTCGGGACCAAGCCGTCGAAGCACCGTGATCATTGCGGGTGGGAGCTTGTGACTGCTCGCGAATGCCGCGACTATTGCGGGCACCAGGGTCTTGAGATCCGGGTCGTTGGTGGCGAGCACTTTGAGAATCTCGTCCCCGATCGAATGACCGGTGCCGATTCCCCCGGCTGCACTGGGAAACGAGGTCCAGCCTCCCTGATCGTTCAACCGCGACGCCAGCGCTCGGAAGGCCCGATCGCCGCCCAGTTTTCCGAGGGCGTCGACCGCGGCGCCTCGGATCCAGGGCTCGGGATCGTCGAGCAGCTTCGTCATCGCGACGACAATCCGGCCTTGCAGGTCGGGCAAATTGCCCAGCGCCTTGGCGGCATTGATCCGGACGCGTGCCTGTTTGCCGGCGAGAGCGCGCAGCAATGTGTCTGTCGACTGGGGGCCGATTTGCTGCAGGGCCGCTGCCGCGTCGTCCGAGACGCAATAATCGTGATGAGCCATCGGCATCGAAAAGGGTTCGGCCTCTTCCAGGCATTTGCCGAGCCCTTCGATCGCCGGCCGCGCCTCGGCGCCCATTCCGCCGAGGGCATGGATCGCCGCCAGCCGCACGATGGGTCGTTTCTGCTGGAGGGCGGTGATCAACATGGGGATCGCCGATTTGGCCTCCGGTCCGATCTCCCCTAGGAGGCGTCCGGCCTGGGCGACGGGAGCATCCCATCCCCAAAACAACTCCTTGGTCTCGTCGCCATGCTGCGGCGGCCGGTAGCCGCGGATAACGTCGACGAGCGCCGACACGAGCGACTCGCCGGGCTCGTCGAGGCGCCAAAGTGCCCAGGCGGCCTCAACTCGTAGCAGAGGTGGGCCTTGTCTTAGCATGGCCCGCAGCGCCTCGAGAAGAGCCAGCCGCGGTTCGGGGCCGATCCAACCGATGGCGCGCGCGGCTTCGCTGCGGAAAAGTTCGGCCTCATGCGTGTCTCGCGCGATCTCGAGCAAAATGGGCACGGTGGCTCGGGCTCGCACCGAGAGTCCACAAAGCTTTCGCAGGGCTTCCAAGCGCTCGTTGAACGTGAACCCCTTGCCGCGCAATGCGGCAGATAGCGCGCGGCAGGCTGCTTCACGATCGCCAGCATTGATCCGCAACAGACAATAACCCGCTTTGGATCGGACGTGAGGATCGCCGTCGCGCAGCGCTCGCGAGATCGCCGGGATGGCGGGCGTGGCTTCACATTCGAGATCCGCAAGCCGGTTGAGAGCCCACAACTTGTTTTGTGCGGTTGAGCCGTCGACAACGTGGCCGAGAGCCGAGGCGGCTGGCCACGCCGTCCGACCGCAAAGTTCGAGGTTGCCCAGCGATTGCTCTTGGGCCTTCGGATCGTCGCCGTTGAGCCGACTAATTATCAGCTTGAGATCGCTTTCTTCCTTGACCTCGACTTCGAGCATGTCGAGGTCTTGCGCGCGGCCAGAGCCAGCGAGCGTCGCCGCCAGAATCAAGACTGCGGCGCGAATCGTTAGCTGCATGAGTCGACCTTTCGCCTGGCGCCCGCGAAAAATCAGACGCAATTCGCCCTCGCAGAGTTCCTTGATTTTGAGCGGACGGTCCGCGCACGATTTGCGAAAGTGTGAGTGGCCGTCCGGGGCGTCGACTCACGCTTCGTCAGTCGGTCGACGGAAAGGGGCCCCGGTATGATAGTGAATTCGGCTCCGTTCGCGAATTCTTGGATGAGTCAACGATTGAGCGCAGGTATTCGTAAGAACTTTGGCTGCCGAAGAAGACTTCCCGCTTGCCAGCCTGTCGACGTCGAGTGCGGGACATGCGACGTGGTGACACCGGGGCGACGCCGGGCGACTTGACCGCCACCCTCCCCCCACTATGCTTGGGAGAGGAAAACTGCAGGACAAAACCCAATGAGCCGAGACGTCTTGGACGATATCCCGCGCGACGGCGATCAACCCGTCCTGCCGCCGATCGAGCCGCCGTCGGCCGGCTTCATCATGCAGCTGTTTGTGGTGCCGGCGCTGATCGTGCTGGCGGTCGTCGTGGTGTGGGCCTTTTTCGGCAAGATCGCCGCCAGCGAGGAAGATTGGCGCGAGCTGGTCGAGGACATCCGCAACACGAACGAACACCGCCGTTGGCGGGGGGCCGACGGCCTCGCGCGACTTTTGCAAAGCGATCAACAGCTGGGCGAAAGCGGCCAACATCTCTCGTCCAATCCCGAGATCGCCAACACGTTGGTCGGTTTGTTCGACGAACAGCTCAAGCGGCACTCGCAGCGCGAAGACGATCTGAAACAGGAAGCCTTCGTGGCTCGCACGCTGGGGCTCTTGGACTCGCCGAAGGTCGTGCTACCCGCTCTCGAGCGGGGAATGCAGCCGGAGCAGGACCGTGAGGTTCGTAAGAATAGCATCGCCTCGATTGCCGTGATTGCCGGGCGGGCTTCCGAAGCCCACCATCCGATCGACAACACCGAAGTCGTCAAGGACCTGGTGACGGCGACGAGCGACTCCGACAACCTAATCCGCGACGTAAGCACGTTCGCGCTTGGATTGATCCCGACAGACCAGTCCCGCGAGCGGCTCACCGTGCTTCTGGCCGACGCCGACCTCAACACGCGGGTGAACGCGGCCGTGGGGCTAGCCCGGCAAAAATCGACGGCAGGTTTCCGCGTCTTCAAGGATGTCCTGCAACCGGCTGCCGGCCAGGCGACTGGTGGGGCCGCTCCGCTCGAAAATCTGCTCGCCGTCAAGAATGCTCTGCATGCCGTGAAGATCCTGGCCGGCGAATGGACGGCTCAGCAGCAGAGCGAACTAGTCGCGCTCATCGACCCGATCAGCAAGAATCACGCAGAGCCCCGCATCCGCACCGACGCGATCGATGCGCTCGTGAGCCTGCGCGCGGGCGATTCCCAACGCGCCTCGCGCTAGGGCCGCCCGCAATACGCCGAGCGGGTTGTGCCGCCGTCATTTCCGACGACGTTTTGCGGCCGGCTTTGTCGAAGTCGGCACGGCTGGCGCCACGCTGCCGCCCATCGAGTCGAAGTCGGCCACCAGCTGGCTCCAGTCGAAACCGGCTGGCGCCTTGTTCGTGGCCTTATTGATCCCATCCTGGCTCACAACTGTGTAAAGTTCGCCGTGCGCGGCCCGCACTGCGTACTTGGCGATGGCTGCGTCGGTGATCAGCCCTAGCATACCCCAGCTGCCGATGGTCACGCCTTTGGCAGTGTATCCCACACCAGCGACGCAATGACCATTATCCGGATTCGGCGGCCCGGCCGCGTCCCAGACGAAGCCGGAAGATGACGGCATGGGCTTCACCCACGCGTCCGGCAATTCGAGGCCGAAATAGAGATTCTCGAACAACCATAGGGCCGTGCGATATTCGTTCGGGTCGGCCGCGTTTACCGCAAGCCAGCCGGCGATTCTGTGCGTGCTGCCCGCGGGGGCGCCGTTGTTTTCCCAGTAGTTGAGAGCGGTCTGCTCATCGCATCCCTGGTCTGTGGAGGGATCCCCGGGGACATATCCTCCGATCGCGCTGTAGAGGGTGATGATTTCGCTGTTGCTATAGAGGAACGGTTTCGTTCCCGCGTTTCCCGTTAGCACGCCGACGACGTGCGCCATCCCGGCGATGACGCAATCGCCAAGAGTGTCGTTCTCGTAGACCTTGGAGAGTGATGAAGAGGCCGATTTGGAGTAGTCGCACGTCGGGGGCGGAGCCGGCAGGCTGCGCATCAGGTAATTGCGCAGGCTGAGGCGGGGGCACCGCGCTACGGGCCGCTTTCGCCCCATCTTGAAGGCCGGTATCGATTCGTGCACGGGTGTGCGTCGGGAAGGCATGGCATTCTCCATGAAGGTTAAGGCGGCCTTCGCCTTTTGAGCGAAAGCAGACAACGGGAGCCGATGGCGGCTCTTTACGCTCTTGAAGGCTTCGACGAGATTGCGCGCAGAGTGGCCGGGTTCGCCAGCCGAGGTCCCATCGAGACCTGAGCCGGGATTTTGAGATGGGATTTCCGACGCCGTGCCGTGCCGCCGGTTAAACGCCCACAGTAACGCGAGCCGAGTGCTGAATCAAAGAGTTTCTTCGCGACGTCGCGCCGAACGACCGAATGGCGGCCGGTCGGACCGAAACTCGCGTATCCCTCTTGACACTCGTGAGCCGCGGATCAGCCTACGGACTTCTGCGCCTGCAGCAGGCCTCGCACCGCTATTCGGCCGCGAAAAAAACTGGCGGGCTGCGGTCTCGGCGGCTTCTTCCGCCTTTGTCGCGCGGTCAGAGTGCGCGACCCCCAGCCTGGGTGCGCACCAAGCGGCGTCCGTGCGATCCCATCCGCCCCACAGCCGCTTCAATCGCGCTGCGCCGAGGCTTCGCTGCAGTTCAGGCGGCGGCCGAATCGTCCCGCGGGAAGAGCTTGGCCACGCCGCGGACAATCTCGGGCGTCACGACGTACTTGCGGCCCTGTTCTTCATCCGGCAGTGCGTACATCACGTCGAACAGCAGTTCGTCGACCACGCTCCGCAGGCCGCGGGCGCCCGTGTTCTTGGTCTTGGCGATCCGAGCGATCTCGGTGAGCGCCTCGGGCATGAACTCCAGCTCGGCGCTCTCCATCTCGAAGAACTTCTTGTACTGCTTGACGAGCGAGTTCTTCGGATCGGTGAGGATGTGCACCAAGTCGTCGAGCTCCAGCGGCTGCAGCGGGCTGATGACCGGCAGACGGCCCACCAACTCGGGGATCATCCCGAATTCCAGGATGTCGTCGACCGCCACCTGGTTCAGCAGGCTGTGCTGGCGTTTCTCTGCCGAATTGACTCCCGCCTCCTGGCCGAAGCCGATCATCTTGCGGCCCATCCGCTTGCCGATGATCTCTTCCAGTCCCACGAACGTGCCGCCGCAGATGAACAGGATGTTCGTGGTGTCGACCTGAATGTACTGCTGCTCGGGGTGCTTGCGGCCGCCTTGGGGAGGCACGTTGGCGACGGTCCCTTCGAGCATCTTCAAGAGGGCCTGCTGCACGCCCTCGCCCGACACGTCCCGCGTGATGGAGACGTTCTGGCTCGTCTTTCCGATTTTGTCGATTTCGTCGATGAAGACGATGCCGCGCTGGGCCGCTTCGATATCGAAGTCGGCCGCGTGCAACAGCTTAAGGAGCAGGTTCTCGACATCCTCGCCCACGTACCCGGCCTCGGTGAGGGTGGTGGCGTCGCCGATGGCGAAGGGCACCTGCAGGTACTTGGCCAGGGTCTTGGCGAGCAGGGTCTTGCCGCAGCCGGTGGGGCCGATCAGCAAGATGTTCGACTTTTCGATTTCGACGTCGTTCTCGACGTCCTCGTGCAGCATCAACCGCTTGTAGTGGTTGTGCACGGCGACGGCCAGAATCTTCTTGGAGATCGACTGGCCAATCACGTATTGATCGAGATGGTTGACGATCTGGCGCGGAGTCGGAACGTTGGTGAAGAGTTTTTTGGGCGTGCCGCGTCGGCGCCGCTCCTGATCGAGGATCGACTGGCAGAGGTCGATGCACTCGCCGCAAATGTAGACGTCTTCGGGACCCTCAACGAGCGGTCCGACGTCGCGGTAACTCTTGCGGCAGAAGGAGCAGTTGGCGTTCTTCTTGCCGGGTACGTTGCGCTTCCCAGAAGTGAAATCTTTACCGGAGGGCATTCGTCTTCCTTCAGCGTTGCCGATCGAGCCAGGAAAGTGAAGCGGACTACGAAAGCACCCAAACCCCCTCCGATCGGCAGGTCCCGTAGTGGAGCTTGCGATCGGATCCCGATTTAGCGAGCGTACCGGCGCGGCCGCTCACCCGACCATCCGCCTCCGTGCAAAAACTTCCCGTTTCTATCGGCATCCGCGACGCATTAAACCTTGCCCTGGTTATCGCGCGCGGATTGATCGAGGGGTTCGATCAACTTGCTTTTGATGGATCGGAATTCTTCCTCGGACAGCCCACCCTCGCGATGCATTTCTCCCACCTGCATCAGCAATCGATGGTTGTCTTCGGCAGGATCCTCACTATCGCGAAACCGTGCTCGAATACGGAATAAGAGCCAAGCGGCGACCGCGACGATGCCAAATAACGCCAGCCACCAGTACCAGCTGGCGCCAAAAATCCGAGAAAGCTCTTCGCGGTGGTCTCGCCCCAACGGCCCCCTCCCGGCCGCCAGCTAGCCCGTTCTGCGCGCCAGCCGTCGCGTTATTATCCGACAGCGGCGTGACTTAGGCAAGGCGCCTTCTTCGGCGCGCGGCCGTCAATCCCGCGCGGCTTGCGCGGATTTCCACCTCCCCTTAGCAGCGGAGGCTCGGGACGGGCCGTGGCAGCACTTTCGTGCACTCACCGACCGCATCGAATGCAAAACGCGAGCCGAGGGCGCGGATTGTCGACGGTTCCTGGTCAGGACTGCGTCGACCGGCAAGGGCCGCCGAAAGATACTCGCGGATGAACGGCGTTTCTTCTCCCGGAGCCAGGGCAGCTGGACACGAAGCCGTCACAGGCGGCGTTCTCGAACGGGTTTCCCACAAACCAAAGCCTCCGCGCGCGATCCCTTTTGGGAAAGGCATTTGCAATCCTTGCAATTTTCGCCCTGGCGCCGGTGCTGGGCCTTCCTGGGAGTCCGGCCCCAATTTCAGTCCCAGCGGGGCCGAGCCGATAGACGAATTTCGCGAGTCGAAAAAAAGTGCCCTGTGCTCTAAAATTAGGGTTCACACCTTCTGCGGGTAGCGTGATGGACTTTGAAAAACGGTTGGAGCGGGCCCTGAGTCGGGGGGCCAATACGCGCTCCAGCCAAGAGCAAATGCAAACCGATCGCAAGCTGTCCGACGAACAGCTGCACACCGAGCATTCGCGCTGCCGGCTGGAACTCTCCGAGCAGATCGAATCGTGCCTGCGGAAGCTGGCCGACTTTATCCCGGGGTTTCGCTTCGAGACGATTGTCAGCGACGCCGGCTGGGGAGCCCGCGTCAGCCGTGACGACATCTCCCTGGTCCGCGGCCGCTCGGCCGGCACCGAATACAGCCGGCTGGAGGTTCTGGTCCGCCCGTTCAGCTCGGCCCATATTATTGAGCTGGTCGGCAAGGGGACGATCCGCAACAAAGAGCTCTTCCAGCGGACGCACTACCAGTTTCTCAACCAGGTCGACCTGCAATCGCTGCTGAACCTGGTCGACCTGTGGGTGCTGGAATACGCGGAAATGTACGCAGCCCGCTCGTAGACCCCAGCTGCGCATGTTCCGGGCGAGCGGCGGGTGTCAGCCCGCCGGTTCTGTCTCTACGGGCACAAGTCGCGCTAGCGCGCGAAGTTCAGAGCGCCGCAGTCGCTTCCTCAATCGCCTTGATCGCCACATCGCACAGGCGGTCAACAAGCTCGCCCGGCATCGCCGGAGCCGGCATCAGCACAATCACATCCCCGAGCGGGCGGATGATTACACCCCGCATGCGGGCGGCCAGCGTGACTTGGTGTCCGAGTCGCAGAGCGGCAGGAAACGGCTCGGCAGTCTTCCGATCGCGGACGAGCTCGATGCCGACCATCGTTCCCTTTTGGCGAATTTCACCGACGAACGGCGAGGTTTGAATCGCTGTGAGCCGCTCGGCAATCCGCTGGGCGTTCGCGCGGACGTTGTCGAGCACGCGGTTGTCGTCCAAGAGCTGCAGCGAGGCGAGCGCCGCGGCGCACGCCAGCGCATTCCCCGTGTAAGTATGGCCATGGAAAAAGGTCTTGCCCTCGTGCGGCGCCGCCAGGAAGGCGTTGTAGATTTCGTCGGTGGCCAGCGTCGCCGCTAGCGGCAAATAGCCGCCGGTCAGCCCTTTGGCCGTGCACAAGAGGTCGGGCGAGACGTTTTCCTGCTCGCAGGCGAAGAGCGTTCCTGTCCGCCCAAAGCCGACGGCCACTTCGTCGGCGATCAGCGGAATGCCGTGCTCGCGAGTGAGCGCCCGCACGCGCGCGAGATACCCGGGCGGATGTACGAGCATCCCTGCCGCACCCTGGACGAGCGGCTCGATGATGAAGCCAGCGGCCCGGTCGCGATTCTCGACAATCAGCCGTTCCAGCTCGGCAAAGCAGTGCTCCAGATAGGCGGCCGGCGTGTACCCCGCGGGCGTGCGGAAAGCCACCGGCGCGGGAACCATCACCGTTTGGAACAGCAAATCACGATAGGCGGCATGGAACTGGGCAATGTTGCCGACGCTCACGGTCCCGAGCGTGTCCCCGTGGTAGGCACTGCCCAGGCACAAAAAGCGATCGCGCCGCGTGCCGTCAGCACCGCCGGTCTTTTGGGTGTGATACTGATACGCGATCTTCAGAGCGACTTCGACCGATGTTGCCCCGCTGTCGGAGTAAAAGACCTTCGTGAGCCCACGCGGCGCCCGGGCGACGAGCGCGCGGGCCAGCTCGATCGACGGGACACTGGAGAGTCCCAAAAGCGTGGTGTGGGAGACGCGGTCGAGCTGCTCCCGAATCGCGCGATCGATTTCGGGCACCCGATGTCCGTGGACGTTGCACCAGAGCGACGAGATGCCGTCGAGATACCGGCGTCCTTCTACGTCGATCAAGAAGAAGCCGTCGGCCGACTCGATGATCGGCGCCCCCTCGTCGCGGTAGGCGAGCATGGGGGTGAAGGGGTGCCAGACGAACTGGTTGTCCCACTCCCGCAGCGTCGCTGACGAGGTGCTCATCGCAGCAGCGATTCTTTTTTTGGAATGGGTGGCACTGGCGGCTTGTCCGCCAGTGTGGCTTTCATCGCGAGCTAAGACCACTGGCGGACAAGCCGCCAGTGCCACCCAATTTCGCGTTGATGCGGACTAGGCCGGGAGCAAGTCTCGGATCGCGTCGCGCTCGCCGCGAAGTTCGGTCAGGGTAACGTTGATCTTTTCGCGGGCGAAGTCGTTGTGCTCGATGCCCTGCTGAATCTTCCAGCTCTTGCCGTCGGTGGTGAGCGGGTAGCCGAAGATCAAGCCCGCGTCGACTCCGTAAGCCCCCTCGCTGGCAACGGCCGCGCTAAAGGTATCGCCCGCTGCGGTGGGCGTGATGATGCTCTTCACCGTGTCGAGGACAGCGTTGGCGGCCGACGCGGCACTCGAAGCGCCGCGGGCCTTGATTACGGCCGCGCCCCGCTTCTGCACGCCTTCAACGAACGGCCCTTTGAGCCAAGCCTCGTCTTTGATCGCGTCGGTCGCCGGTCGGCCGTTGATGGTTGCGTGATAAAAGTCGGGGAACTGCGTGGCGGAGTGATTACCCCAAATCCCGACGTTTTTGACGGCCGCGACTTCGACGCCCGCCTTGCGCGCGAGTTGCGTGGCTCCGCGATTCTGGTCGAGCCTCGTCATCGCGAACCAGCGTTCCTTGGGAATTTTGGGAGCGTTGTGCATGGCGATCAGGCAATTCGTGTTGCAGGGATTGCCAATCACCACCACCCGCACGTCCTGGGCGGCGGCCGCCTGAATAGCCTTGCCCGTGTTCGTGAAGATCGGGCCGTTGACGCGGATCAGGTCCTTCCGCTCCATGCCGTCTTTGCGGGGCACGCTGCCGACGCAGAGCACGAAATTGCAGCCGCGAAAACCGTCTTCCAGGTGATCGCTGTCTGCTTTCACGACGCCCGCCAGCGTCGGAAACGCGCAGTCGTCGAGCTCCATCATCACGCCGTCGAGCGCCCCCATCACCGGCGGCACTTCGATCAGGTGCAAAATCACCGGCTGCTTGGCTCCAAACACCTCTCCCGAGGCGATCCGAAAAATCAGCGCATAACCAATCTGCCCGGCCGCGCCGGTGACAGCCACACGAATGGGGGAAGTCATGGGAGTTGATCCGTTCGTCGCACAAGAAAGTGAGCGGGCCGCCCCTCGCGGAGACCTCTTTGCAACTTTTAGCGAGTCGCCGAAGGGCGGGCAACCGAACCGGAGCGCCCGACGCGACGGTGTGATGAAGCGATCTCAACGCTCGAGCGGAGATTCCGGCGCGCCTGTGTCATCCTCGAATGTCGGTGGAGGCTCGGGTTCGCGAGCCGTCGGCGGAGCGGCAGGTCGCGGAGCGGGAGGCGGTGACGGCGGCAAGGCCTGGCGGAATGTGGTTGCGACTTTCGAGACCCATTCGGCCGACGGGACGGCGTAGGGCCGCAGCTTTTCGGTCGTGCCGAGTTCGCGCAGGTACAAGAGTGCCCGGTGGCCGCCCAGGCGGGAGGCTGCCGGCGAGTCGATCAGGCTGCTCGAGTCGGCAGAGTTCATTTGGAAGGCGACTCGCACCTCAAACTCGCGCAGCGTCGATTGTGTGATCCAGCGGGTGAGGTTGCTGTAGGTGTCGCACCAGACGACCGAGTGCACGTTTAGGCCCGGGCCGTCTTTGAAGATATCGGCTAGCTGGGCACCGGCTTGCGGGCCGCGGGTATCGTCGGTGCGGCCGAAGCCGAATTCGTCCTGCTCGTTACGCAGGTCGCGGAAGCGGCTGTAGTTCGAGAGGAAGACGAAGATCGGCGGCTGTTCTTTGCCCGTTTCCTCCTTACGACGGGCGACTTCGGCGGCGATCGTGGCGACGGTGGCGGCCGCTTCCTTCTGTCCGGCCCGGACGATGCGATGCGGCAGCTGCTCGACGATTTGCTTCCAGCGCGTGCCATCGTCGGCGTCGTTGGCGTCGCCGTCGAGCACGAAGAACTGAGCGGGCGAGGGATCGTCGGGCCCGGCGGGACGGATTTGCGCGGCCAGCGTGATCAGGGCGACCATCATCATGCCCTGCGAAGCCGGCGCGTCCTGCCCGATAATCATCATGTTGTCGCCGGGACGCTGCGTGATGCCGATCCGCGTCGGCGGCTTGATCGAGACAGCTTCACCCAGCCAAAGCGAGAGCGATTCGCGGCGGCGGGCCTCTCCGTTGAAGAGGGCGGAGAATCGCTCGATTGCCTCGCCGATCGACTGGTTGTCCCGCGGGTCGGAAGCCAGGTTACCCTCGAACACGATGGCCGGATCGATGCGGAACTGCTTCTCCTCGGTTCGCTCCTGGATGATGCCCAAGAAGTGGTCGCGGCGCTCGTCCGGGAGCCAGGCGATCTGGAACGGGTGATTGCCCTCGGTGAGGCCGTTGGAGTCGTTGTAGATGGCTTCGCCGGGCCGCGTGAGCAGGCGGGCGGCCCCGTTCTCTTCGCTCAAGATCAAGTGTGCGTCGCTCTCGCTGCACTGAAGCGCGATCCGCACGCCGATCTGTCCCAGCGTGCTGCGGGCCAGCGAGTAGGCACCGCCGAGCGTTTGCGAACCCAATAACACGTGCATGCCGAACGCACGGCCCTGACGGACGAGCCGGTCGAGCAAGAGGTTGGCCGCCTGCGAAAGCTGGTCGTCCTCGACGAAGAACTCCTGGAACTCGTCGATGATCAGCAAGATGCGAGGCAGCTTTTTGTCCGGCTCGGCATTGCGAAAACCTTTGATGTCCTGCACGCCGACTTTACGGAACAGCTCGCCGCGCTCCTTGAGGATGCCGTCAAGCCGCTCGAGCACGCTGATGCCGAACTCGCGATCGCTCTCGATGCCGATGATCCGCGCATGAGGCATCGCGTGGCTGGCGTACGTTTTGAATTCGACCCCTTTCTTGAAGTCGACGAGATAGAACTGCATTTCGTCCGGCGCGTAGTGCAGACCGATATTGACGATCAGCGTGTGTAAGAGGGACGATTTGCCGGAGCCCGTCTTGCCGGCGATCATTACGTGCTGCGAGGTGCCGCGGCCCAGGTTGAGATGCTGCAGCTTGGTGGCGCCGGCGCGGCCGAGTGGGACGTCGACTCCGGCGCGGCTGTCCTGATGCCACAGCTGGCCGTTCCGCGGGACAATCCGCTCGAAGGCCACTTCGACGCGCCGCGCGTCCTTCGACAGCATACCGGTCTTTCTCACGATCTCGGCAAAGTCGTTCGCTCGTGGGGGCGTCTCCATTCGCACCGGGAAGTGGGCCAACACGGGGTCGCGGAGCACGAAGCGGCCGCCCGCCCAGTCGAACGTGGTCGCGGTCGCCTCGAGGTCGGACTTCTCGAAGCCGTGCGGCATCGCCTGTCGGCTATCCATGCTGAGCAACGTGTAAACGCCGCACTTGGGCCCGCTGCGGGCGATGCTCAACAGTCGCTGGGCCGCGCCGTCACTGAAGCCGGAGGGGAAATTGGCGACGACCAGGAAGCGGTAGGGCTCGGCGACTTCGCCGGCTTGCTCGTTGTATTCCTCGATCGTTTCGTACTCGTTGCGGAGATACGCTTGAAAGACGTTCTCCATATGGTCGGAGAGCTCCGTCAGCTTTTCTTCGATGTCGTGCTTTTCGGTCCAGATCCGCTTGGTGATGATGAGTTCGTCGTAGTCCGCCAGATGGCTGAAGACGGAAAGCGCCTGCCCGCGGTCGGCCCCGTCGATCATCGTGAAACGGATCTTGCCGCCGGGCAGCGACGTCAACAGCCGCAGCATCACCGACTTGATTCCCTCGACGGCGACGTCGCGTCCTTCCCCCTGGCATTCCCAGAGCATCGACGCGTGCCCGGGGAACGGCAGCACGAACGGGACCGCGATCCGCGGCGGATCCGGCTTGAGCGCGGGGTCTTCCGACAGGCCGTCGGGAATCTTGGCGAAGTCGACCTCGTAACTGCCGACGCGGATCGGCACGCGGACTTCCGTCGGCAGTTTCCAGTCGGCCTCGAGGAACTTGTTCCAGTGCGGCGAGGTCTGGTCGCATTCCTCGCGCAGCTCGGCGGCCATTTGGAAGAACTTGCTGGTCGCGCCCCGCCACTTTTCGGCCAGCGCTCCGCGGGCCTCCGCCTCGCGCGCCCGCCGCTGCGATGTCTGCTCGGACGTTTTGCGTCGGGCCGACTCCTGAGTCATCCGGCGTCCGCCGGTCACCTCGCCTTTTTTCTTGCCGAAATCGTCGTCGAGCGCGCCGAGTGCTGCTTCGCGGCGGCGCTCCACGTCGGCGAGCAGGGCCGGAAACTTCTGTTCGGCTTCGGCCAGGCGAGAGGCTTTTCGGGACTCGGCATCTTCCAGACGTTGCGCCGATTTGCTTTCGAGATTGGTCAGCGCACGCTCGCGTTGGGCGGCGACCTCGGCCTGCCGCCGCTCGTATTGCCTCTTGCGCTCCTGCAGCTCGGCCTTGGCGAACTCGCCCCAGCGGCGGTGGGCCGCTTTCAGGTCGGCGGAGGCCTGCTCCAGCTGCTCGAAGACAGGGCCGCTCTTCGAGCGGGACATACCGAAGAGGATCGAAAGCACGATCAGCACGACCACGGCGGACACCCCGGCGGCCGCAATCTGCCACGTGGTCTGGTTGTTGAGCGCGTCGATCTTGAACATCGTGCGATCGACGAAGAGCAGCACCGGCGCGAAGATCGCCAGCCACACGAAGAGAAAGAGCAGCATCGGCCACCAGCCGCTGAAGAGGCGGGGCAGCGTTTGGCGGCGGAGGGTCGCCTGGGCGGTCTGGATGGCCGTGGACGCCGCTTGAAACTGGTCCTCGGCCTCTTGGAGATCCTCGGGCTTGCCGACGGCTTCGATTTCTCCCTCGCCCTGCCACTGGCGACGGTCCTGCATCAGCTCGGTCGTCGCCTTGACGGCCTCGTCCATCTCCCGGCGTTGCTGCGTCAGGCGGTCTTTGGTGCCAGTCAGGCGTTTCTTGAACGTCTCGTACTGGTATCGCGGGCTATCGTGAGCGTTGTCGTCGAGGACCGAAGTCACCATCCAGCTGGCGTCGGCCTTTTCCTTGTCGGCGGCCTCTTGCTCGTTGCCGCATTCCAACTCGATCTCGCGCAGCTCGGCCTGCTGCTGCGTGCGGATGGCGTTTTCTTCCTGCTCGAACTGCTGCACGAGGGCGGCGCGCGACTGCTCCCACTTTTGCTGCGCTTCCTCCAGTTGCTGGTCGAACTGTGAGCCGATCTTTTTGAGGTGCTTTTGCAGCTCGTATTCGGGATCGTCGAAACTGCTGGTGAACTCGGCCGTGACTTCTTGTTCGGCCGCGGCACGCTCTTTCGCTGACGCCAGCAGAGCTTCTAACTCGCTCTTCATAGGATCGGCAGCGGGCAGTTCCGCCATCGAATTGTTACTTTCGGGTCGAATGCGGGATGAGGAGAGGAATTATCGAGCGCCTTCGGGAGGGCCACAGCCGCGGCGGGCCTGCCCCATCGTTTCGCTCAAGGGGACGGTGGCCTCGATGACCTCATTGAGCTGCTGAAGGATCGGCGCGATATGCGCTTCTTCGAGGTTGCGGCTGGTTTCATCGTCCCAGTTCTGCTTCGCCTCGCGCCAAGAGCGCTCGAGGTAGTCGATTGCCCCGTGCAGCTTGGCCAACGCACCGGAGAATTGTCCGACCGTCATGAGTGCGCCCTCGCGGCGGGTTCGGGAGTGGCCGTCTCGAGCGGCTGGCCCTCAGACGCTTCGCCGCCGGCGTTTTCGGCCGCTGCGGCCTCCGCGCTGGGCGCTTCGGCCGCCGTGGCCTCGTCGGTTTTGGCAGTCGGAGGAGCAGCGTCCAGCTCGCGCGGGGCGTCGAGGTTAATTTCCACGTTGGCGTTGAGATCAGACGCGGCGCCCCGCTGGAGCTGCGCGTAGTCCTCCAGGGCGGCGATCATGCGGTCGAGCATCATCTTGATTCGCGGCAGCCCCTTGCCGACCATCTGTTCGACGCGGCCGACGCGTGCCGTGTATTCATCGGCCGCATGATGTGCCTTGATGCTCCATTGCCGGCAGGCCTGGACCTTCTGTTGGGCCAGCTCGAGGTTCTGCTTGGCCTTGGCGAGGGCTTTCTTCTCGTCGATGCACTCGGAGCGGTGGCCGGCGACGGTGATCATCGACTTCCGCGTCAGCTGCGTGCGCGCCTCGGCCACACGATCGAAGCCCGTCCGCACCTGGTTCTGCCAGTACTGCGGACAGTCGTGATCGATCCACTGCAGCGTGCGGTTGATCTCGACGCGGAGGGTGGTGAGCGCGGCCGCGAGATCCTCCTCGAACTGCGACACCTTCGGCCGAAACCGCTGCACGGAATCGAGCGAACGGACGTTAGCGCGGGGCATAACGGTTCCTCAAGGCCCATCTCGAGCGGAGGGTGCAACCCCCCGAGATTTTCTTGCTCTGCTTTTTGACTTCGACAGATCTGCTTTTCCGCCGGATCAGTGAATTAAGGCGCCCCAGGCTCGATTGTGGCTTAGCGCTGCTGCATGTATTCCTCGATCCGCTCGGCCTTGCGGAGCAGATACGGAATATGCTGATTGTTGGCCTCGATGAAGCGGGCGATCATCTTCATGTGACCTTCGAACTCGGTGCGGAACTTGATTTGTTCCTGGTCGCGCCACGAGTTCGTCAGGTCGTTCAGCTGGTTGGCCATCGCGCTCATCCGTTCCCCCAGCTCGTTGTTGAACTTCTTCAACATCTGGGCAAACCGGCGGAGTTCGGCGGGATCGACAATGGCTTGTGGCATGTTCGTTCCTTATCAACAGAAGACGGCCCGGCTCCCTCGGCGCGAATGAGATGCGTTGGATGTGTCTGGCGAGAGACGGTCTCCGGTCGGGCAGGCGGAACCTGCTTCGTTCGTGTGAGCCCGCTCAACTCAACTTTACCGCTCACCAAGGGTTGCTTCAAGACGCCTCTCACGATCCGATTGGGGCCAAATCGCATCGCGAATGGCACCTGCCCGGGCAAAATTTGCCCAAAACGAAGCTCCAAAAAGGGGCTGTTGCCCCCTCCGACCGCAAGTTACGATGGGCCTGGGGCAGTCTTTGGGCGATGCCTCGGATCGAGCCGTCTCCGCGGGCCCGCGGTTCACGCTTACCGCCGTCTACGAAAGACCTGCGCAGATGCCTCGAACGGCCGCCACGGCCTATAGTGCCGACCTGGCGTACATCCACGATGCCGGCTTTGGACACGTGGCCGCCAACGCGGCGGTCGAACTGCTCAAACGCTTGCGAAAGAGCCGGAAACGCGACTCCTCCGGGCTGGTGATCGATGCCGGCTGTGGCAGCGGGATTCTCTCCCAGGCAGTTTCAGCGGCCGAATACGACGTGCTTGGCTTCGATTTTTCCGAGTCGATGCTGGCACTCGCCCGCAAACGCGCGCCGCGGGCCGTGTTTCGCCGCGAATCGTTTGTGACGGCCGAGCTGCCGCCCTGCATCGCGATTACGGCAATCGGCGAAGTCTTCAACTATTTGTTCGATCGGCGAAACCGGGGCAACCTGCTCCCTCGCGTGCTGCGAAAAATGTATCAGGCCCTTGAGCCCGGCGGCCTGTTGCTGTTCGATGTGGCCACTCCCGGTCGCGTTCCCGGCTCGACACCGACGCGAGGCTTCTCCGAGGGGCCCGGTTGGACGGTGCTGTATACGGCGGAGGAGGACCGCCGCCGACTGACGCTCACCCGCACGATCACCAGCTTTTGGAAAGTGGGCGACTTCTATCGCCGTAACCGCGAAGTTCATCGGTTGCGCCTGTATCCGCGCAGCAGCGTCTTGCAGGAGCTGCGGAGCGCCGGCTTTCAGGTCCGCCCTCTCAACGGCTACAGCCGTTTCCGCTTTCCGCCCGGATGGGTGGCTTTCGCGGCGACCAAACCGCGCCGCTGAACGGGGACGATTCGCGTCAAAACACGCAAGAATCGAGGCCTTGGAAACGGCCTCCGCGGTCCCTCTCCGGTGCGTTGAGGACGGCCCCCCGACTCCCTATAATTCGTCCTGGCACGGACGTCGAGATTTAGGCCTCTTTGAGCCTTTGGAAACGGGGATTCCACGCGGCCGCCGGCCGTCCGATCGCAGGGTAGCTGAAGCGGAACAAGGGTCGGCAAAATCGCTTATTCCGGACTGGCCCGGTGCTGAGCCAACGTAACTTCTGGGAGTGACAGTCTTGGCCGATGACGGCGACGGCGATATCGATGAGGGGCTGACGCCCGAGGAAATCCCCACCGGCGCGGGCGATGTCTCTTCCGAGCGGATCAAGCCGCTCGACATCGAAGACGAGCTGCGCTCGAGCTATCTCAGCTATGCGATGAGCGTGATTATCAGCCGCGCTTTGCCCGACGCCCGTGACGGGCTCAAGCCCTCGCAGCGCCGCATCCTGGTCGCGATGAACGACCTGAATCTGGGCCCCGCCAGCCAGCGCGTGAAGTGTGCGAAAATCTCGGGCGACACCAGCGGCAACTACCATCCGCACGGCGAATCGGTGATCTATCCGACGCTCGTCCGCCTGGCCCAGTCGTGGATCATGCGGAACGTGCTGATCGACAAGCAGGGCAACTTCGGGTCGCTGGCCGGCCTGCCTCCCGCGGCCATGCGGTACACGGAAGCCCGCCTGTCCGCCGTGGCGTCCGAAATGCTCGACGATATCGACAGCGACACGGTCGACTACGTCGATTCGTACGACCAGCGCAATCGCGAGCCGGTCGTGCTGCCGTCGCGCTTTCCCAACCTGCTGGTCAACGGCTCGAGCGGGATCGCGGTCGGCATGGCGACCAGCATTCCGCCGCACAATTTGAACGAAGTCGCCGATGCCGTGATTAAGGTCATCGACGACCCCGAGTGCACGATTGACGACCTGCTGGAAGTCATGCCCGGTCCCGACTTCCCCACCGGCGGCATCATTTGCGGTCGCGAAGGGATCCGGCAGGGCTATCTGACCGGGCGTTCGACGATCACGCTCCGCGCGGCCACGCACTTCGAGACCGAGAAGAATTCCGACGTGATCGTGGTCACCGAGATTCCGTATCTGGAAACGCGTGACCGGCTCAAGGAAAAGCTCGAAGACCTGGTGCGGGACGACCGCATCAAGGGCATTTCCCGGATCGTCGACTTCACCGACCGCAAGACGCCCGAGTGGCAGGTGCGATTGCACATCGTGCTCAAGCGCGATGCCGACCGCGACGTGATCCTCAACCAGCTCTTCCAGTACTCGACGCTGCAAGTCACCTTCAGCGTGATCCTGCTGGCGCTGGTGGCCAACCGGCCGCAGACGATGTCGGTGAAGGCCTTGCTGGAGGAATTCCTGCGGCACCGCGTGACGGTGATCCGCCGCCGAACGGAGTTCCTGCTGGCGGAAGCCCGCAAGCGCAAGCACACGGTCGAAGGCCTGCTCATCGCCCAAAGCGAGATCGATAAAGTCATCGCCACGATTCGAGCCGCCGCGAGCCGCGCCGCTGCAAAAGACGCACTGCAGGCGATCGACGTGCCGGCCGAGCTGATCGCCCGCGCCTTGGGCGAGATTGGCTTCAAAGATTTTCAGAGCGAAAAAGGGGTCGCGGAGGTGTATCACCTCTCCGCAAATCAGTCGGAAGCCATCGTTTCGATGCAGTTGGGCTCGCTGGCCAACCTCGAGCGAGAGACGCTGCGCGGCGAGCACGCCAAGCTGCTCGAAAGCATCATCGAGTATTTGCGGCTCCTCTCCGACGAAGCCCATATCCGGGCTCTCGTGCGGCAAGAGATGCTCGAAATCAAGGAGAAGTACGGCAACAAACGCCGCACGCAAATCTCCGAAGAGGAAACGACCGAGCTCAATCGCGACGACCTTGTGGCCGAGGAACCGATGGTCGTCACGCTGTCGCAACGGGGTTACGTCAAGCGGACGCCGCTGAGCACGTACCAGGCCCAGCATCGGGGCGGCAAGGGCATCACGGGCGTCAAGAGCGATGAAGAGGACGACGTCAAGCACCTGTTCGTACGAACAGGTG
>Ga0210390_10000319_pt1 | contig 52648 bp, 45 predicted proteins | sample IncBWH11OmetaG_FD_161050 | JGI IMG/M metagenome (GOLD analysis project Ga0210390, IMG submission 161050) | Forest soil microbial communities from Barre Woods Harvard Forest LTER site, Petersham, Massachusetts, United States - Inc-BW-H-11-O ... | reverse complement strand
GGGGGGGGGGGCGCACGGCGGGCGTTGGGCGCCGGGCGGCGGGCGCGGGGTGCGGCGGGTGGCGGATTTCGCGCCGAACGGCAGGGGCGCGCTCCTTCGGTGCGGGAGACTTGGCGTATGTATGCGGTTGTCGCCATCGTGCGGATCGATGACCTGGAGGCGGCTCGTCAGGGGCTGGCGGACCTGAGGGTCGACCTGGTGCCGAGGGCGCCCGGATTCGTCAGCGCGTACTGGCTGGCGCCGGTCGACGGGATCGGCATGTCCGTCATCGTCTTCGACACCAAGGAGCATGCCGAAGAAGCCGCCCGTTACCCGGTTCCGCCGGTGCCTGGTGTCACGCCGATGACATTGCAGATCCGCGAGGTATACGCCAGCGCCTGAGCCGCGGAACCGGGAAACCGGGCGGAGTCACCGCGCCTCCGTTCGGGATAATAAGGGGCCAGCAGGGGGGCGGGCGGAAACACCTTCGCGCTCCAGTTCCAGCAGGTAGCGGTCCGCGTCGTCGCCGAGCAGCGCCCGGGAGAGCTTGCTGAGCACGTGCTCCAGGTCGGCGTGCTGCTCGGGAGACCAGCCGACGAGCTGACTCTCCAGCCACTTGCGTTCGGCGGCGAAGAGCTTCTCGGCCGTCTGGTGCCCGGCTGGCGTCAGCGCGAGCACGCGGTCGGCCGACCTGGTGATCAGCCCCCTGCTGATCAGGTCCTCGGCGACCGGGTGGCCTTCCTCGACGGTCACGCCCGCCTGCTGGGCCAGCTCCGGGCCGCGCGTCGCGCCCTGCCGGGCGAGCTTGGCCAGCACCCAGCACCCGCTGCCGGGCAGATCAAGGCCGGCCGCGCGGGCGAGCTTGTTATAGCGGAACCGGCGCAGCTCGGCGCCGGACAGGCGGGTGAGCACTCGTTCGGCCTCCTGTTCCGAGGTCCGCTGGGTCGGCGCGCCGCCCACGCCCTCGCCGAGGTCGGCCGCGCTGGCGGCGGAGCGGAGCCGCTCGCCGGCCGCGGTGCGCAGCGGTACCTCGCGCAGGAACCAGGACAGCACGAACGCGACGAGCGCGATCGGGACAGCGGTGAGGAACACCGGGTGCAGCGAGATGCTGTAGGCGTGCAGGATGTCGTGCTGCACGCTGGCGGGGAGCCCGCGCAGCTCCCTCCTGTTGGATTCGAGTCCGGCGGCGCTGAAGCCCGGGGGCAGCCGGATCCCGTGCAGCACGCTGGCGAGGTTGCTGGCGAGCTGGTTGGTGAAGATCGCGCCGAACACCGAGACGCCGAACGCGCCGCCGATCGACCGGAAGAACGTGACGCCCGAGGTGGCGGCGCCGAGGTCGGCGTAGTCGGCCGTGTTCTGCACCGCGATGACGAGCACCTGCAGGATCAGGCCCAGGCTGAACCCGAGGATGAAGAAGTCCACGTTCATGACCAGCGTGGAGGTGTCCTCGTCCAGCCTGGACAGCAGGAACAGCGCCACCGCCAGGATGAGCGTGCCCATGATCGGATACACCTTGTACCTGCCGGTCCGCGCGATGAGCTGCCCGCTGCCCACCGAGGTCACCAGGAGGCCGAGCACCATCGGCAGCAGGTACACCCCAGAGATCGTCGGCGAGACACCGTGCACCACCTGCAGGAACAGCGGCAGGAAGGACAGCGCGCCGAACATCGCGAACCCGGCGGCCAGGCTGATCGAGCAGGCCACCGTGAACACGGAATTGCGGAAAAGCCGCAGCGGCAACACGGGCTCGGCGGCCCGCCGCGCCGACCGCCACCAGCCGGCGAGCAGCACGATCGACCCGGCGAAGAGGCCGATGATGATCGGTGAGCTCCACGCGTACGTGGTGCCGCCCCAGGAGGTCGCGAGCACGACGGCGACGGCGAACCCCGCGAGCAGTGTGGCGCCCAGGAAGTCGATCTTGTGCTGGCGCCTGGCCGACGTCGCCGGCAGCACGATGGCGATGACGACAAGCGCGACCGCGCCGATCGGCAGGTTGATGTAGAACACCCAGCGCCAGCTCAGGTTGTCCACGAAGAACCCGCCGAGCAGCGGGCCGACCACGCTCGCCACCCCGAACACGGCGCCGAAGGCGCCCTGGTACTTGCCGCGCTCGCGGGCCGGCACGATGTCGCCGATGATCGCCTGGGTGAGCACGATCAGGCCGCCGCCGCCGACACCCTGGACGGCGCGGAAGGCGATGAGCTCAACCATGTTCCGGGACTGGCCGCAGAGGGCCGACCCGATCAGGAAGATCACGATCGCGGTGAGGAACAGGTACTTGCGGCCGTACTGGTCGCCGAGCTTCCCCCACACCTGGGTGGTCGCGGTGCTGGCGAGCAGGTAGGCGGTGACCACCCAGGACAGGTGGCTGAGCCCGCCGAGGTCGCTGACGATCGTCGGCAGCGCGGTCGACACGATCGTCTGGTCCAGCGAGGCCAGCAGCAGCGCGAGCATCAGCGCGAGGTAGATGACCAGGAGCTGGCGACCATGCGCTTCCTGGGCCTGCGCCTGGGCCTGGGCCTGCGCCGGTGGCGGCCCGTCGCGCCGCACCTCAGTCGCCTGAGCCGCCTGAGGATTCTGTGTCGTTTGAGGGATCTGAGCCGCCTGACGGTTTTGTGCCGTCTGACGTGATGCGGTCGCCGGTGGCGAAGGCGGCGTAACGGACGATTCCTCTGGCGACGGCACCAAAAGGTGATACCCCGGCTACCTCCAGTAAACCCGTGGGGGCCTACTGGCGGTAGCCGGGATTGCCGGAATTGCCCGGTTCCTGCGACCGCCGATCAGGACCAGCTGCTGGTGCTGGTCGAGGTGCCGGTCGGCGCCGTCGAGGCGCCAGAGCTCGCGCCGATCGTGATGGCGTACCACGCCGCGCCGAACCCGGTCACCTTGTTCCCGTTCACCTGGCCGGGAGCGCTGTCCGCCTTGAACGTGTATAGCGGGTGACCGTTGTAGGTCGCCTGCTTCGAGCCGTCCGACCTGGTGATGGTGCCCAAAGTGCCCGTGAGAGTGACCCCGGCCGCCGCCTTCGGCATGCCGATGACCGGCGGCCACGCCGCCGCGCAGGCGCCGGAGCAAGCCGAGGTCGTGCCGTGGTCGGCGGCAAACCAGTAGACGGTCATCCCCTGGGCGTCGGCGAGCACCGTGCCCAGGCTGGTGTGCTCCGTCTTCAAGACGGTGCTCGAGCTGGCGGCCGCCGCGCTGGCAGTCACGCTGGCCGGGGTGCTGGCCGTCGCGGTCGCCGCGCTAGTCGTTGTCGACCCGGCGGCGGGGCTCGATGGATTCGACGAGCCGCACGCCGCGAGCAGCCCTATCGCCGCGATACCGGCGATCGTCGCGGCGCCAGCGCAGGCGCGCTTGCGCAGGCCGCTCCCCCGGTGCCGCGTCTGCGTCTCGCTCCGTATATGTGCTGGCTCCATGGCCCTGGTGCCCAAGTCTTCTCTCCGTTCAGTCCGGTGAGGACATCCGCTCCTCTTATGTGGTGACACGGATTCCGTGGGCCCGCAGTTCACTTTCTGGCGTCAGTAGCCGCCGCCCGTCGTAGTCGAAGCCGTCGCCGACGGGGTCGCCGACGGGGAACCGGTCGAGCCGCCGCCCGACTTGTCGTGGGTGGACGCGGCGGCGGCGCTGGCCGGGGACGGGGACAGCGCCGCTCCCGTGATGACATGCCACACGCCGCCGACCCCGTTACCGCCGGTCTGGCCGGGGGACATGTCGCCGCCGTACGTGTACAGCGGGTATCCGTTGTAGGTCGCCTGGATCACTCCGCCCGCCCGGGTGATCGTGCCGAGCTTGTCGCTCAGCTTCACGCCGGCCGCCGCCACGGGCGTGCCGGTGACCGCGGGCCACGCGGTCAGGCAGCCGGCGGTGCACGACGAGTGACCGCTGTTCCTGACGTCGTCGCTGTAGTAGTAGATCGTCATGCCCGTGCTGGTGGCCAGCACGTAGCCGATACCGGTCTTGCGGACGGTCAGCGTGGCCTTGGCGACGCTCGTGGTGGCGCCGGACGCCTTGGCAGACGCGGTACCGGACGCCGGCGCCGAACTCGTCGCGGCCGCCGCGGTGGTGCCGTAGGCGGCGCCCGCCGTCGGCGCCGTGGTTCCGCACGCGGCCGTGAGCCCGGCGGCCAAGGGAAGCAACGCGGCTAGCGCTAGTCCTCGGGTACGCACACTGGCTCCCTTCGTCTCGCGGCTAACTGTCAAACGCGACAATACGAAGGAGGGGGTGCTCCCGGCCCGGGCGTTAATAAATTGGTTACCGGTTCCGGTGAGTGACGGTTACCGGTTCCGGTGAGTGACGGTTAACCGGTTCCGGTGAGTGACGGTTACCGGTTCCGGTGAGTGACGGATACCGGTTCCGGTGAGTGACCGCGCCGGCGCGGCATTAGCTCTTCTTCGGGTGCTCGCGCTTCCACAGCACCAGCAGCACCGCGACGATGAAGACGAAGATGATGGCCGCGTATAGGTAATCCACCTGCGCATTGTAGGCGATTGCGGACTCGCCGCCCGGACCGCGGTGAAACCCAGGTGCGGGCGGGCGGCCGCTCGTGGGACCCTGCGGAGGTGACCGTCCGGCCCGCCGACTACGACGACGACCCAGGGCGATTCCTCGCCGCCGAGGAACACCCGCACGACGACGTCCACCCGCATGTGGCCGCGCGGTTCGCCGCGGCCGGCGCGCGGACCGTGCTTGACGTCGGTGGCGGCAACGGCAGGCTGGCCCGCCTGCTGCCTCCGCTGTCGATGCGCTGCCTGGTCATCGATCTGTCGCCGGTCATGCTGGCGCTCGCGCCCCGGCCGTGCGTACGTGCTGACGGCTCGCGGCTGCCCATCGCCGACGACGCTGTGGACGCGGTGGCCGCGCTCTACACCCTCTACCACTTCGCCGATCCTGTCGAGGCGATCACGCAGGCGCGGCGGGTGCTGCGGCCCGGCGGGCTGTTCGCGGCCTGCGCGCCGAACCGGGACAGCCATCCCGAGCTCGCCGAGCTCGTGCCTGGCTGGGGCTCGGCCTCCACGTTCGACGGCGAGGACGCGCTCGACATCGTCGCCTCGGTCTTCACCGCACCCGGTGACCACGTGGCGACGGACCGATGGGACGGCCCCCTGGTCACGCTGTCGACCGTTTCCGACGCCATCGCGTCCCTGCGGGTGCACGGGCTCAGCGCGGCGAGCGCGTCGGCGGCGGCGCGGACGCTTGAACTACCGCTGACGCTGACCGCGCGCGGCTGCGTCGTCTACGCCACCAAGGGCTTGCGGCCCAGCTCGTAGGCGAAGCTCACCGTCTGGGTAAAAACACCCCCGTCGCCGAACGGACCAAGGCTCGCCGCCAGGTCGGCGTCGAACGCGTCGGCCTGATCGCGCAGGACCGAGGCCGGCAGCGCCGACGTCGACCGGACGTACCCGGCCAGCTCCCGCAGGCTCCAGCGATGCTCGATGATGAACTCTTCGCGCCCGGCCCACTCGAAGCCGGCGTCCGACAGCACCTCGCGATCGGGCCGTTGCCGCCGCGGCACGTCCCAGCCGTCGGGAACCCTGTGCTCGGCGTCAAGCGCGGCCCGCCACCTGTCCATCGTGGCGGCCAGCGCCCGCTGCCAGCCTTCCTCGCCCGCCGATGGCCCGGCGGACCAGCACAGCGCCACGCACCCGCCGGGCCTGAGCCATCGCAGGATCCGCTCGGCGACCTGATCGCGGCGGAGCCGGTGGAACGCGTTCCCGATGACGGCCAGCTCGAAGTACCCGGGCTCCGCGTCAAGGCTCTGCGCGCCGGCCACGACCGGCCGGATGCTCACCGCGCCCGTGGCGGCCGCCTTGTCCCGGACCGCCGCCACCATGTCCGGCTCCTGGTCCACGGCCCAGACTCGCGAGAACCACCGGCGCAGCGGGAAGGCCAGCTGGCCGGTCCCGCAGGCCAGGTCGAGCAGCCGGCCGTGCCCCGACACCCCGGCGCGCCGGACCAGGTCGGCGAGCATCGCTTCCGGGTAGGGCAGGCGGTACGTGTCGTAGTATCCGGCGGTCCCCCGGTACAGGTCCGCCGCGAACCGCACCTCTAGCCGCATAGGGTCGTCAGGCTGCACGGGATGTCCTCGTAGTCGGGGCCCTGGACGATGCTCTTGGCCGTGTCGGTGACCATGTACCCGAGAAACGCCGACAGCAGGCTGCCGGAAGGGGGCGTTCCGTACGTGTACAGGTACTCGGTCGCCCAGAACGGGTACTCCTTGCTCTTCACCGCCCCGGGGCTCGCGTCTCGCCCGTCCAGCTGGATCTCGTCGACATCCGGGTACGCCGACGCTTGCGCGGTTTCCGCGTAACCGATCGCGCCGGGGATGGCATTGACGGCCTGGAGCAGCTGGGTGGTGCTCGACTTCTCACAGCGGATCACCGGGGAACGCGGGTCCAGGTCGCGCTTGGTACAGCTTTCCGACGACGCCGGGAGCTCGCTGCCGTGGTTCAAGATCGTCAGGTCGAACGTCGCGCGGGTCCCCGAGTCGGTGCTACGGGCGATGATGTCGATCGACAGGTTCGCCCCGCCCAGCTGGCGCCAGTTCGTGTAAAACCCGCTCCAGATGCCGGCGATCTGGCTATCGGTAAGCGAATTAACCCCGGTCGCGCGGTTGACCACCACGGAGAAAATCACGATGGCGACAGGGTGCGGGACCAAGCTGGGATAAACCGAGCTGCTGACCTTGCCGTCGGACATCACGAGTTCCGTCGCGCGGACGCCCGGAGAGCCGCCGGTAGCCTGCAGGTCGGCCGCCGCGGCCCGGCTGCCGATGCCGCTGCCGGCCGGGTTGACGCTCACTACGGACCGCGGGCACCGCTGCCTCAGATTGTTCGCTACGGCCTGCACCGCCGGGCCGAACGCGGTGGACCCGGCGACCACGATGCTGCCCGCTACGCAGTCCGCCGCCGCGGCCGACGGGCTGCTCGAGAACGGCCGGACGACGACCGTGACGACGACCGCGGCGACCAGGGCAAGCAGCGCGAACGCCGCCCAGCCGAACGTGTACAGGCTTCCCCTCCCCGGCGTGACCTCGCGGACCAGGCCGCCGCCGCGCACCGCGCCCTTGATCGTCGCGTCGCCCCGCACCCCCGGTCCCCGGTTATCGCGAGGGCCCGACAGCAGGACAAGCAGCCTGAACCTGTCCCTCCTCTTCAGGTCGACCTTCGGCAGCTCAAGTGCCTTCTTCCCCTTGCTGATCCTGATGCTCTCGCTGTCGGCGATCGGGCCCCGCGGCGCGCCCCTGGGCTTGGAGACCTCCACCCCGACGACGTCGCGCCCGTCGAACGTGAAGTTCATCGGCATGACCCAGTGCTCTGCGCCGATGTCCAGCCCGCCCTCATTGCTGATCCGGATCATCACCAGGCTCGCGTCCGGCACGTCCTGGCCGCGCCGCCGCACCACAAGTTCCGCCACGCCTTTGATATCGGGCCGCGCGCCTAGCCAGTCGTCGTAATGGACGCGGTAATTGACCAATCGGCGCGGCCGCGGCATCCGGCCGGGACGGGCGAATCGCAGCCCGCTGACGATGGCGCCGGCTATCGCGCTGAACGCGGCGATCAGGGGAATCAGCACTGGCAGCAAGCGCATGTGAAGGCTCCCCGTCGCGGATCACCGTGATCTGATGCGCCTTATGTCAGATATACCCTAACTGCTCAGCGGCACCCAGTCGGCATTGGCGCCGCTGAGCAGCAGGCACGGGTTCTCGCCCAGCACTCGCCCCGCCAGCCACGCGGCGAACACCGTCGCCGCCGCGGGCTCGACCGCCAGCCGGAAGTCCTCCCACAGCCGGTCGCGCGCGGCGAGGATCTCCTGGTCGCTGACCAGCGCCAGGCCGACCGGGTTGGCCCGGTAAGCGGCCAGCGCCAGGTCGCCCACGCGGCTGGCGCCCAGCGCCGAGGCGGCGACCGAATCCGCGCCCACCTCCACCGGCATGCCCGCCTCGACGGCCGCGTGCAGCGTTGGGCAGCCTTCCGGCTCGACCGCGACCGACCGGCGCGGCGCGATCGCGCCGCTCACCCCGGCCAGCAGGCCGCCCCCACCGACCGGGACCGCCACGACGTCGGCGTCAGACACGTCGGACGCGATCTCCAGCCCGACGGTCCCCTGGCCGGCTACCACGGGCGGGTCGTCGTAGGCGTGCACGTAATACAGTCCCTCGCGGTCGGCTAGCTCACGCGCGGCATGGTCGGCGTCGGCGTACTTGCTGCCGGTCCGCACGACGTCCGCTCCGGCGGCGGCGATCCGGCGCGCCTTGACCTCCGGCACAGTGCCGGGCACGAACACGGTCGCCGGGATGTCCAGCCAGCGGGCCGCGGTCGCGACGCCGAGCCCGTGATTGCCCCCTGAAGCCGTTATTACTCGCGCCGGCTGCGCTGTCAGCAGCGCGTTAAGCGCTCCCCTGATCTTGAACACACCGGTGACCTGGAGGTGCTCGAGTTTGAGGGTCACCGGGCGGCCGTCGACGGTGGCGCGCAGCACAGGGGTGCGACGCACGTACGGGGCTATCCGCGTGGCCGCGGCACGGAAGTCCTCAAGAGTCGGGAGCGATCGTTCTGGATGATGAAAGACGTCAGCACCTCGCATGCTGTCCAGCTTGGCACGGGCCCCGCGCCGTAGCGGACCTAGCCCGGCCCGCCTCGAAACGCGCGCAGCGCGGCGAGCTCGGCTGCCGTCGGCGGGGGGATGACCCGCGGCGACGCGGCGATCGCCAGGTCCCAGCCGGTTTGCTCCCTGATCGTCTCGGTGCGCACGCCCCCGAAGATCCCGGTCATGGTGAACTCGCAGGTTAGCGGGTCGGGTGTGAGCACGCCCAGGTCGGTGATGAGCTGCCGCGGGCCGCGGCCGCGCAAGCCGAGACGCTCGCGGTCGCCGGCTCCGGTCCCGTAGCCGACCGAGGTGACGAAGTCCACCTTCTCCACGAGCGTGCGGCGGCTCTGCCGGACGATCACGATGACCTCCGCGCAAGACGCCGCGATCTCCGGCGCGCCGCCCGCGCCGGGCAGCCGGACCGTGGGGTGCTCGTAGTCGCCGACGACGGTCGTGTTGATGTTCCCGAACTTGTCGATCTGGGCCGCGCCCAGGAACCCGACGTCGATCCGCCCTGGCTGGAGCCAGTAATTGAAGATCTCGGGGACCGAAACCACCGCGTCGGCCGTCTCGGCGAGGATCCCGTCGCCGATGGACAGCGGCAGCTGGCGGGGCTTGGCGCCGATCGTGCCGGACTCGTAGATGAGCACCAGGTTCGGCGCGTGCGTGGCGCGGGCCAGGTTGGCCGCGGCGCTCGGGAGCCCGATCCCGACGAAGCAGGTCATGCCGTCGGCGAGTGCGCGGGCGGCGGCCACCGTCATCATCTCGTCGGCCGAGTACGGCGGGCTGTCGGTCATGCGGGGCTCCCGGCGTACACGTTCTCCTCCAGCCACCGGCCGAACGTCTCGCGGTCTCGCGCGATCGCGTCCCACGCCACGTAGTAGTCGTTGTCGCGGACGGTGTAGTCCTGCGCGTACGAGGGATGGGCGCCGCGGGGCGCACGCGCCACATACGTCACTGCCCATGACGGGAGCACCACCGCGTTGGGCCTGGGGTCGAGGGTGGGGACGATCTCTTCTACGGTCACGACGGAACGCCGCGCGGACAGGACCGCTTCCTTCTGGATGCCGGTGATGCCCCAGAGCTGGACGTTGCCGCTGGTGTCCGCGCGCTGGGCGTGGATGACCGCGACGTCGGGGTTGACGGCGGCGACCGCGGTGAGGCGCTGGCCAGTGAACGGGCAGGTGATGGACTTGATCGTCGCGGTCTGGGCCGCGAGCCCGGTGTTTGCGAGACCGGTGTTTGCGAGACCGGTGCCGTTGTACCCGCGCAGCACCGCGAACGGCAGGCCGGCCGCCCCGGCCACGTACCGGTTCGCCATCCCCGCGTGGCTGTGCTCCTCGATCTCCAGCGGCCGCGGCCAGCCGTGCTCGACCGCGTCCCTGAACCGGTGCAGCGACCCGACCCCGGGGTTGCCGGCCCACGAGAACACCAGCTTGCGGGCGCAGCCAGCGCCGATCAGCTGGTCGTAGATCAGGTCCGGCGTCATGCGGATCAGCGTGAGGTCGCGGCGCCGCTGCCGGATCACCTCATGCCCGGCCGCGAAAGGTATCAGGTGGGTGAACCCCTCCATCGCGACCGCGTCACCGTCACCGACCGCTCGCCGGATGGCCTCCGCGAGCGAGACGATCTCCGCCATGTAGCTCCTGTCAGTCCGTTCCGCATGGCCAGATGAATGGCCCGTACAGCTGGCTATCGGCCGATGAATGTCCCATTCATCTGGTTCATCCGGTGGCGCTGCGGTCGTGGGCGGCTAGGGCGGCTTCGATGAAGCCTGCGGATGAGCCTAGGTAGCCGGCCGGGTCGAGCGCGGCCTCGATCTGGGCGGCCGTGATGCCGGCCTGCCTGAGCCTGTCCTCAAGTTCGGGCGCGGCGAGCAGCACGTCGCGCAGCGGCAGCCCGGAGCTGGCGGCGCGGGCGGCGGCGCCCGCGACCAGGTCGTGGGCTTGCGGGCCGCCGAGCTCGGTGGCGAGCAGGCCCATGACGCGCTCGGCGAGCGGCAGCCCGCCGCTCGCCGACAGGTTCGCGGCCATCTTGGAGGTGTCGACGTGCAGGCCGGTCAGCAGGTCCGCGCCCCAGGCGGCGGCCGAACTGGCCAGGCGCAGGATGCCCGCGAACGGCTGCCACTCGGCGTGCCAGGCGCCCGCGGCCCGCTGGTGCTCTTGTTCGGCGCTGGCGACGACGGTGGCGAGCAGGCCTGGCACCTGCCTGGCGCAGCCGATGATCGCGATGGCGGCGACCGGCGTGGCCGACGCGGGCGGCGCGCCGCCCCCGACGCTCTCGCGGCCCCCGACGCTCTCGCGGACCTCGGCGATCTCGGGCTGGGCGAGCAGCGTGACGTCGCGCGCGATCTTGCCGAGCGCGGCGGTGACCCGGGCCATGGCCACGGCCACGTCGATGATCCGGAGCCGTTCGGTGTGCCAGGGCAGCGGCGGGTCGGGCAGGCCGAGTTCGGTGGCGAGCAGCGCCTTCACCCGGGCGCCGTCGGCGCCGAGCGAGGCGAGGGTCCCAGCGGCGCCGCCAAACTGCACCGCCAGCCTGGTGTCGCGGGTCCAGGTGAGCCCGTCGATGGCGGCGTCGAGGCCGGCCAGCCAACCAGCCGCGACCACGCCGAACGTCACGGGCACCGCCTGTTGCAGCATCGTCCTGCCGACCATGAGCGACGCCTGGTGGGTCTTCGCGAGGTGCGCGGCGCCGTCCGCCGCTCGTTCCAGGTCGGCCCTGGTCGCGTCGAGCGCCTGGCGGGCTAGCAGCATCGCGGCGGTGTCGATGATGTCCTGGCTGCTCGCACCGCGGTGCACGGCGCGGGCGGCCACGGGCGCCGTGACCTTGCGGGCGAGCGTTCGAGCCAGCCCGGGGACCGGGTTGCCGGTCAGCGTGGCCAGCCGGCCAAGCTCCGCGGTGTCGAACCCGGCGGCCGCCGCCCTTGTGACCTCGGTGCCTGACCCGGCAGGCGCTAGCCCGGCGCGCTCCGTGGCCCGCGCCAGCGCCGCCTCGACAGCCAGCATCGCGCGCAGCCACGCGGTGTCGCCGACATCCGCCCCACCGCGGCTGAAAACGCTCCCGAACAATCCCTCCTGCTCATCAGCGCGCTCGTCAGGCATGCCCAAACCATAGACCCCATGCGCTGGCTTGTGGGTGACTTGTCGGCGTTAGCCCCTTCTGACCTGCCAATGTTAGGGTTTCGACATGACTGCATTTGCCCCTGGCGGCCCCGGGCTGCCGCAGCACCGCAAGCTTGTCACCGAGATACCCGGCCCGGCCTCCCGCGCGCTCTTCGCCAGGCGCGCGCAAGCGGTGGCGCGCGGGATCTCGACCACGCTGCCGGTGTTCGTCACGGCGGCCGGCGGCGGGGTGCTTGTCGACGCCGACGGGAACTCGCTGATCGACTTCGGCTCGGGAATCGCGGTCACCTCGGTCGGCAACGCGGCGCCTCGGGTCGCCACGCGGGTAGCGGAGCAGGTCGCTCAGTTCACGCACACCTGCTTCATGGTGACCCCGTACGAGGGGTACGTCGAGGTGTGCGAGGAACTCGCCCGCCGGACCCCCGGCTCGCACGAGAAGCGCTCGGCCCTGTTCAACTCCGGCGCCGAGGCGGTGGAGAACGCCGTGAAGATCGCCAGGCATGCGACCGGGCGCTCGGCGGTGGTGGCGTTCGACCACGCCTACCACGGACGCACCAACCTGACGATGGCGCTCACCGCCAAGAACATGCCGTACAAGCAAGGGTTCGGGCCATTCGCCTCGGAGATCTACCGGGTTCCGATGGCGTACCCGCTGCGCTGGCCCGACGGCCCGGAGGCCTGCCGCGCGGAGGCGCTCGACGTGGTCAAGAGCCTGATCCACGCGCAGGTCGGCGAGTCCAATGTGGCGGCGGTGATCATCGAGCCGATCCAAGGTGAGGGCGGGTTCATCGTGCCCCCCGAGGGATTCATCGCCGGCCTCGCGGAGTTCTGCGCCGAGCACGGCATCGTGTTCATCGCCGATGAGATCCAGTCCGGGTTCTGCCGGACGGGCGACTGGTTCGCCTGCGAGCACGAGGGCGTCGTCCCCGACCTGATCACGACAGCCAAGGGCATCGCGGGCGGGCTGCCGCTCGCCGCCGTGACCGGCAAGGCCTCGCTGATGGACGCGGTGCACCCCGGCGGTCTCGGCGGCACCTATGGCGGCAACCCGGTCGCGTGTGCGGCCGCGCTCGGCGCCATCGAGACGATGGCCGCCGAGGACCTGGCCGGACGCGCCCGCCGGATCGGCGACATCATGCTGCCCCGGCTGCGCAAGCTGGCCGAGCAGTTCCCGGTCATCGCCGATGTCCGCGGTCGCGGCGCGATGATCGCGGTCGAGCTGACGCGCCCGGGAACGCTCGAGCCGGACCCGGCGGCCACGACGGCGGTCGCCGCCGCGTGCCACAAGGCAGGGCTGGTGGTGCTGACGTGCGGCACGTTCGGCAACGTGCTGCGGTTCCTGCCGCCGCTTGTGATCGGCGAGGACCTGCTCGAGGAGGGCCTGGGCATCCTCGAGGACGCATTCGCGACGGTCTAGCAGCCGCCGAAGCAGCCCAGCCCAGCGCGAACCGGGCCGCTTCGCGTCGTGGGGTGGTCAGCTACTCGCCGCTGTCGGGGTCCCCGCGGAGCAAGCCAAGGATCGCGTTGACGCCGACTTGGAGTCGTTCGAATCCTGTTCGCATCTTCTCGTCCAACTCCCTGAGCTGCGTGGTGTGCTCCCTAAGCAGCGTGGTGTGCTCCCTAAGCAGCGTGGTGTGCTCCCTAAGCAGCGTGGTGTGCTCCCTAAGCAGCGTGGTGTGCTCCCTAAGCTCCGTGGTGTGCTCCCTGAGCAGCGTGGTGTGTTCGCTCTGCGTGTCGTGCAGTGCTTGCAACACGTTCCTTTCCACTCGCACCCCGCTAAGGTCCTTGTCCATCGCCGCCCGCAATCGTGCCTCTTCCTCAACCCTGACCTCAACCCTATCCAACCGGGTCTCAATCGTGTCACGCCATCGCCTCGAGTCCTCAAGATCGTTAGCCATGACGTCTCCCTTTCACTTAGTAATTGCGCGTGCCAATACCAGGACGGTACCGCCCGGTACTGACATTCGAGGGCGACGTCTGCGGTGGCACGGTGTGCGTCAGAAATGCAGGGCTTCAAAGTTTCCTGGTAGAGATGCTTGCGAAGTTGCGCTGGTCGCAGCCGTGGTGAGCAGGAGCGGACGGACCGGCGACGGGCTGGCCTGTCAGAGCGGATATTGGCGCGGGCCGATTCGATATATGTGCGGTTTCCGGTGCTAGAGCACCGGAAACCGCACATATATACATGCCGGGTTCGCCTAGCGCGGCCCCGTATATCACTGCGGTCCCACGGGGCCCTCTACGCCGGATGCGCGTCACCGCCCGCGGGCGCAGCAGGCAATCGAACCCCGCACCTTGATCTCCTCAAGATCCTCGGTCATGCCTGCGCCCCTTCCTGTCACCGTTGGGTGATTGCATCGCTACCGTACTGCCGGGCTGGCGTTTACCCGGGCGAATTTCCCTGAGCGCGAAATGGCAATTGATTGCCATTGGCAACGCAACGGGCGACGTCGTAAATCGCGTTAGCGTGGTCGAATTCGGGCGGCCGGACCAATGGCCTTGCTTTAGAGTCTGATGTGATCTCGTGACCGTTTTGTGGCTCATGAAGGTTCTGAGGGTGGCCTTCCGGTGCGATGATTTTCCTGGCGGACGTCGGTCTTACCGAGTATGACTATGACGACGAGAGTCCAGAGCGTGTCGATCCCGGTGGCCGATCAGGACCGGGCGCTGGCGTTTTACACCGAGGTGCTCGGCTGCGAGCTGCGCACCGACATCGAGGTGTGGCCCGGGGCCAGGCTGGTGGAGGTGGTGCCCCCCGGGTCGAGCGTCGGCCTGGTGCTACTGCCCCCGGACAGCGAAATCCCGATGGCCGTACGGCTGGGCACGACCAACGCCGAGACCGCCCACGCGCGGCTTCGCCAGGCGGGCGCGAAGCTGCACAACGACGAGGTCGTGCACCTCGACGGCTCCCCGCCGATGTTCTTTTTCGCCGACCCGGACGGCAACGGGCTCGTATATCTAGAGGAAGAACCCGGCGCGGCCAGCGGCAACTGATGCGGCATCCCGAACTGGGCCCGGGCGCCGGGGGCTAGGGGGACTGCTGGATGGCCACGTTGCCGCCGCCGCTTATTACCGTGATCCTGTTCGGAGCGGACGGGTTCGGGGGGACGTCGTCGGAGAGGTTGCCGCCGGCGGTGCTGGCAATCACGTGGTACTGGGTGGTGCCCGACGGGACGACGATCGTTACCTCGCCGCCGGCGGAATCGACCTGGACGTCGCGCGGGACCGTGGTGAATACGATCTCGAGGTCGCCGCCGCCGGTGTTGGCGATGACCTGGGGGGTTGTGACGGACGTGGCGGTCATCTCTCCGCCGGCGGTGTCCGCCGTGACCTGGGAGCCGGCCACCGTGGTGGCGGTGATGTTCCCGCCGCCGGTCTTCAGGGTCAGGTCGCCCGTCAGTCCGCTGGCTTTCAGCTCACCGCCGTCGGTGGAGATGGTGACCTGGCCGGAGAGGCCGAGGGCCGTGACGTTGCCGCCGCCCGTGTGGGCCGACACCGGCATTCCGGCGGGGACGCTGAGGGTGCCGTTCAGGCCGCAGTCCCCGGTCGGCACGACACACCGATAGCCGATCGTGACCTGGCCGGACCCGAACTTCTCTGTGACGTGCGGCCGGATGAGGCTGTAGTACGCGGTGCCGGCGAAGCTGCCCTGGCCGTGCGCCGCCTGCCGCAGCGAGAGGTCGCCGCCGCTGGTGCTCACGCTGACCGCGGCGGTGCCGGTCGGGAGCGCGTAGCGCACCGGGAACGAGCCGCGGCCGAGGTCCCCGACCAGGCTGAACGCGATGGCCAGGACGCAGGCCAGGCACACCGGCACGCCGAAGACCAGGGCGGCGCGGCGACCTGAGGTGAGCGGCAGCTTCGCCGGCCCGCCCGGCCGCGCCGTGTCTATCGTCGTTCCGTCCGGCACTGTTCCGTACATCTGGCTCAGACCCCCGTCTCTGTCCCGAGGTAACGCAGGACCGCGAGCACGCGGCGGTGGTCCCGCTCGCCCGGCTCGAGGCCGAGCTTGGTGAAGATGTTGTTGATGTGTTTTTCCACCGCTCCGCCGCCGACAACGAGGGCCTGCGCGATCCCGGAGTTGGACCGGCCTTCGGCCATCAGCGCCAGTACCTCGCGCTCGCGGGGTGTCAGGTCGCCGAGCGGGTGGCGGCTGCGGGCGAGCAGCTGCGCGACGACCTCCGGGTCGAGCGCGCTGCCGCCCTCGGCCACCCGGGTCAGCGCGTCAAGGAACTCGGTCACGTCGGCGACCCGGTCCTTGAGCAGGTACCCGACGCCCTGCGAACGGCCGGCGATGAGCTCGGTGGCGTAGCGTTCCTCCACCCACTGGGAGAGCACGAGCACGCCGACGTCGGGCCACTGGTCACGCACCACAAGCGCGGCGCGCAGCCCCTCGTCGGTGAACGTCGGCGGCATCCTGACGTCCACCACGCACACGTCGGGTCCGCAGTCGGCCACCGCGCGCAGGAACGCCTGCGCCTCACCCTCGGCGGCCACCACCGCATGGCCGGCTTCGGCGAGAAGCCTGGTCAGCCCCTCGCGCAACAGGACGGAGTCCTCGGCGATCGCTACCCGCATGGCAGCACCGCGGAGATGATCGTCGGGCCGCCGGACGGGGACTCGACGGTCAGCCGGCCGTCGACGCCGGCCACCCGGTCGGCCAGGCCGGTCAGCCCGGCGCCGCAGGCGTCGGCACCCCCGATGCCGTCGTCGCTGATCACGATGTTCAGCGTGCCTGGATACCCGTGCCCCTCCACAACCACGGTGGCGTGGCTGGCCCGGGAGTGCTTGGCGACGTTCGTGAGCGCCTCCGCGACGACGAAGTAGGCGACCGCCTCGACGGCTGGCCTCGGTCGTACCCGCACGTCCGCGACGGTCACATCGACGGGGACCGTGCAGCGCGCCGCGAGCCCGGACAGGGCCGCGTCCAGGCCGCGGTCGGTCAGCACCGGCGGGTGCACGCCGCGCACCAGGTCGCGCAGTTCGGTCAGCGCCGCCTTGGCCTCAGTGTGCGCCTGGTCCACGAGTTCCCTGGCGGCGTCGACGTCGTCGACGAGCTTGGCCTTCGCCCGGCCGAGTTCCATCGCCAGCGCCACCAGCCGCTGCTGCGCGCCGTCGTGCAGGTCGCGCTCGATCCGGCGCCGCTCGGCCTCGGCCGCGTCCACGACCCGCTCCCGGCTGCGCTCGAGTTCGGCGACCCGGGCGGTCAGCACGGCATCGGCCGGCGGCGCGAGCAGCCAGCGGGCGAAGGCCGCGTCCGCCACCGCCAGGCCGCGGGTCACCCACGGCGCCGCCAGCAGCAAGAGCAGGCCGGCGGCCGCGGACGCGGCCAGGATGGGACGGCCGCGCAGCACCGTGTTCCCGATGACGGCCCCGCCGGCCGGCAGCGCGCCGTTGTACAGCGGCAGCGTGAGCAGGAGCAGGCCAAACGACCATACGACGAGCGTGGTCACCGCGGTCACCAGGCTGACGGGCAGGCGGCCGAGCGCGTAGCCAAGCTCCCCCCAGGTGGCCCTTTCCCGCAGCACCCGCAGGCGGGGCACCAGGCCCCACCGGAACCCGGCGCGCGCGGCGGCCGGCCAGGCCGCGATCCGCACGCCAAGCAGCAGCGCGAACCTGGCCCGCTCGAACTGGGCCAGCAACCGCGAACCGCGCAGGGTAAGGCCGATGATGGGCACCCCGGCCAGCAGCACCCAGATTACGGTCACGCCGACCGACACGCCGGCCACGACGAAAACGAAGGCCGCCAACGCCACGATCAGCCCGGCCAGGTGGTGGCTGAAGGCGAGCCAGGTGCGCGGCGACACAAGACCGCTGATAACGAACACGACATCGACGCTAGGTCATCGGAACCCGGCCCGGCCAGCCGCCGCACCCCCGTCATCGGGGTGAGGCAAACCCCACCACGAGTCCGTCAGCCCGCACCATGTCCCGGCGGCCCGGCCGCGGCCGAGCCTGGATGCCATGGATAACGCTAAGCGGCCCGCAGGGGCACCCATTGTCGAACGGGTGGCGGGCTGGTCAGCCCGCCACCGCATTGTTGTCGTCATCGGCTGGCTCGCGCTTGTCGTGGCCACGTTCACGCTCGGCCAGCGGCTGGGCACGCAAAACGTCAACAGCTACGACCCCGGCCAGGCCGGTCAGGCCGAACGGGTGCTCAACCGGCCCGACGTGCAGCAGCCAGACACGGAAAGCGTCCTCATCCAGGGCAGCTCAGCGGGCCAGACGTTCCGCGCCGACCCGGAAGTGCGGCAGGCCGTCGCCCAGGTCGTCGCGGCGCTGCGGCGGCTGCCGGGGGCCGCGGCCGACATCCAGTCACCGTTTACCAGCAACGGACTGACCAGCGGGCGATCGGCGCTCGTCACGTTCAACGTCGCCGGCAACCCGGACAACGACGACCAGGCCGTGGTGCCCGCGCTGAACGCCGTCGCCGCGGTGCGGGCCAAGCATCCGGGCCTGACCGTCGCCGAAGCGGGAGCGGCCAGCGTCGACCGGGCGACCAACTCGCTGACGAGCCAGAACTTCAGGAAAGCCGAGGTCACCTCGGTGCCGGTGTCGCTGGCCCTGCTGCTCATCGTGTTCGGTGCGCTGGTCGCGGCCGGCATCCCGTTGCTGCTGGCCGGCACCGCGGTGATCAGCGCGATCTCGCTGCTCGCCATCCCCAGCCGCTGGCTGCCGGTCGGCGGCATCACCTCGTCGATCGTGCTGCTTGTCGGGATGGCGGTCGGCATCGACTACTCGCTGTTCTACCTGCGCCGGGTCCGCGAAGAGCGGGCAGCAGGCCGGACCACCAGGGAGGCGCTGCGGATCGCCGCCGCGACGTCGGGCCGCGCGATCGTCGTGTCGGGGCTGACCGTGATGATCTCCCTCGCCGGGCTGTTCCTCACCGGGATAGACGTGTTCTCCGGGTTCGCGGTCGGCACGATCCTGGTTGTCGGCGTCTCGGTGCTCGGGTCGCTGACGTTCCTGCCCGCGCTGCTATCGCTGCTCGGCAAGGGGACCGACCGCGGGCGGATCCCGTTCCTCGGCCGACGGCAAGCCGGAGCGCGGCGGTCCCGGCTGTGGCAGGCCATGGTCCGGGCGGTGGTGCGGCGCCCGCTAGCGCTCGGCGGGCTGGCGACGGTCGCGCTGCTCGCGCTGGCGGCACCGGTGCTCTCGCTGCACCTGGAGGATTCCGGCCTGCACTCCCTGCCGACCAGCATCCCCGTGGTCCGCACCCTGGACGCCATCCAGCAGGCGTTCCCCGGCGGCCCCGCGCCGGCTGAGGTGGTAGTGACCGGCAGCGACCTCGACGGTCCGCGGGTCGGCCAGGCCGTCGCCGCCATCCGCGCCGAGGCGGCCACGACCCATGGCGCGGTCCGCGAGCCGATCACCACCGCGATGTTCGGCGACGGCACCGTGCTGGTCATCTCGGTCCCGCTGGCCGGCGGCCTCACGGACACGACCTCGGACAACGCGCTCGCCACGCTCCGCTCCCACGTGCTGCCCGCGACGCTGGGGAAGGTCCAGGGAATCAGCTACGCCGTGGGCGGGGACACCGCGGGCAACCATGACTTCGACGTGCAGCTTGGCGCCCGGACGCCGCTGGTGCTCTGCTTCATCCTCGGACTGGCGTTCCTGCTGCTGATGGTGGCGTTCCGCTCGGTCGCGATACCCGCCATGTCGATCTGCCTCAACCTGCTCTCGGTCGGCGCCGCCTTCGGCCTGATGACCTGGATTTTCCAGGACGGCCACCTGGAGGGCGCGCTCGGCTTCACCGCGTACGGCGGGATCACCTCCTGGCTGCCGCTGTTCATGTTCGTGCTGCTGTTCGGGCTCAGCATGGACTACCACGTGTTCATCCTGTCCAGGATCAGGGAACTGCGGCTGCGCGGCGCGTCCGCCAAGGAGGCGATCGCCGACGGCATCGCCAGCAGCGCCGGAGTCGTGACAAGCGCCGCCGCGATCATGGTGGCCGTGTTCTCGATCTTCGCCACGCTCTCGATCATCGAGTTCAAGGTGTTCGGCGTGGCCATGGCGGCCGCGGTCCTGATCGACGCGACCGTGGTGCGGGGCGTGCTGCTGCCCGCCGGACTGGCGCTGCTGGGCGAACGCGCCTGGTGGCCAGGCGGAAAGCGGACGGTGAGCAGGCGCCACGGTTCGTTCAGGACAAGCAAAAACAGCACCGCAGCGGAGGCCAGCTTTGGATCCGGCCAGCGGATGATTGCGACGGTCCGAGAAGTTTCGGATAAGAATTGTTAACGTGGCGTCAACCGAAGAGTCCAGCGCCGTGGGCGCGCCAGCCGAGCTCATGGTGTCCTCGCTCACTGTGCGCTTTGGCGCGCTTACAGCGCTGGACGGAGTCGATCTCACGGTGCGCGCCGGGGAGGTCGTGGCGATCGCCGGGGAGAACGGGGCCGGGAAGACCACGCTGATCCGCGCGATCGGCGGCGACCTCACACCCGTCGCGGGCACGATCCGGCTGGGCGGCAGGCCGGTGGCGCCGGATCCGGTCGCCGCCGCCCGGCTCGGCGTCCGCATCGTCTGGCAGGACCTGTCGCTGAGCGACAACCTGGACGTCGCCTCGAACGTGATGCTCGGCAATGAGCGCCTGCGGCACGCGTTCTCCGATGTGTTCCTGCACAAGGACTCGGCCAGGCTGCTCGAGCGGCTCGGCATCCCGCTGCGCGACACCACGCGGCCGGTCAGGACGCTGTCCGGCGGCCAGCGGCAGATGGTGGCGGTCGCCCGGGCCATGGCGCACGACCCGCGGCTGCTGCTGCTCGACGAGCCCACCGCCTCACTCGGCGTGCGCGAGTCGGCGCTGGTCGAGGAGCTCATCACCCGGCTGCGCGAGCGAGGCAGGACGATCTTGCTGTCGTGCCACGACACGGGGCAGATGTTCCGGGTGGCGGACCGGATCGTGGTGCTGCGGTACGGGCGGGTGGTCGCCGAGGTCTCGCCCAGCGAGGTGCACCCGGACGACGTGGTGGCGCTGATGTCCGGCCAGGCCATCGACTCCTCGGCGCGGCGGCAGCTGACCCGGCTGCACCGGCTCACCGGCCGGCTGGTCTCCTCCGACCCGTCCTCGAGCCTGTCCCTGATCCTGTCGGCGCTCGGCGCGGCGCTTGGCAGCGAGCGGCTGTGCATTCACCTGCTCGAAGAGTCCCAGCCGGACGTTCCCCGGCCGGCCGACGGGAGCCCGCGATGGCTGGTGTGCGCGGCATCGTTCGGGGTGCCGGACTCGGTGCTGGCCGCGTGGTCACGGCTGCCCTACGGGGCGGTGGGCGGGCCGGTCGGGCTCGCCGCGGCGACGCAGCGTCCGGTGATCGAGGACAACGTCCGGGCGTTCGCCGGCTCCTGGGCCCGGTTCGGCGACCTGCCCAGGTCGGCGAAGGTCGCTTCGTCGTGGTCGGTGCCTGTGCTCGGGCCAGGGGGGCTGCTTGGCGTGATCACCGTGTTCCGCGGGATCACGGGGAAGCCGCAGCGCGACGACCTGGACCTCGCCGCGCTGTACGCCGGGTACGCGGCGAGCGCGATCGAGCGGGACAGGCTGCTGGACCAGGTCACGGCGCGCAACCAGGTGCTCGAGACGATCAGGGAAGTGCTGCAGACCCTGGCCGGCCCGGTGCCGGTGGCGGACGGGCTCGGCATCGCGCTGTCCACCCTTCGTCGGGGCCTGGGCGCGGATGAGGTGGCGCTGGTGACCCGGGATGCGGACGGGGTGGTGACCTGCCGGGCCTACGCGATTGATGGCGGGGACCTGGCACCCGCGGCGCCTTCTGTCCCCCCGGCCATGCTGACGGCGGCGCGGGCGGCGCTCGGGCGCGGCGGGCCGGACGGGGTGGCGGCGGCCGAGGGCCCGCGGAGCCTGTCGGTCCGGTTCGCCGGAACCGACGGGCAGACGGTGCTGGTCGCCTGCTGGCACGAGGGCCCCTCCCCCGACGACGCGACCGCGCTGATCGAGGACGCCGCTCACTCGCTGCGGATGGCGCTCGAGCGCGAGCAGGCACTCGGCGCCCAGCAGGAGGCAATGGCGCTGCGCCACTCCCAGGAGTTGCAGTACGCCTTCCTGCGCCGGCTCAGCCATGAGCTGCGCACCCCGCTGACCGCGATCACCGGGTACGCGTCAAGCCTGCTGCAGAAGGACGTGACCTGGGACGCGGAGTCGCAGCAGCGTTTCCTGTCCCGCATCGCGGCCGAGTCAGGCAGGCTCGGGCGGCTGGTCAATGACCTGCTTGACTTCTCCGCCATCGAGTCGGGGATCTTCCGGCTGCAAAGCGACTGGTGTGACATCTCGCTGGTGGTGGAGGCGGCGGTCGCCTGTCTGCCGCCGACCACCGCGCCGCAGGTAGAGGTCAAGTGCACGCCGGGCCTGCCGACGATCTGGGCCGATCACGACCGCCTTGAACAGGTGTTCGTGAACCTGCTGAGCAACGCGCTCGGGCATAACCCGCCGGGGACGCGGGTCCTGGTCACGGCCGAGACCGCGGAACCGGGCATGGTGACGGTGAAGGTGGCCGATGACGGCCAGGGGATGCCGCCGGACCTCACCCGCTCCCCCACCGAGGCGGCCCGCCGTCCGCGGCCGCGCGGGTCTGGCGCCGGGCTCGGCCTGTCGATCGCCAGCGGGATCGTGGCCGCCCACGGCGGGCGCATGGCCCTGGAGCAGGTGCCTCGCGGCACATGCTTCCGCATCACCTTGCCGGTCGAGCCGGACAAGCCGACGGAGGCGGCGAAACCCGCGGAAAACGGTGAACAGGCGGCGGATGGGGTACTAGCGAGACGTGACGAACCGGTGAGAAAGGCGTAACTTTAGTGACTTCAGGGACGCCAGAGATGTCAGAAACGTCAGCGACTTCAGCGGCCTCAGCTGCTTCAGCGACCTCAGCTGCTTCAGGGACCTCAGCGGTTGAGGCGGTGCAGCAGGTCATGCCCGGCGAGGCGACGCTGCCCGTCTCCACCCGGGTGCTGATCGTCGAGGACGACCCCAACATCGTGGACCTGATCAGGTCCAACCTGGCCGTCCGCGGCTTCGACACCTGCGTGTCCACCGACGGCAGCAGGGCGCTGGCACTCCTGGAAACCGAACAGCCCGACATGGTGCTGCTCGACCTGATGCTCCCGGAAGCGGATGGTTTCGAGCTGTGCCGCCAGATCAGGGAACGCTCGTCGGTAGCCATCATCGTGGTGTCGGCGCGCGGCGGCGAGCGGGACAAGGTGACCGCGCTGAACATGGGTGCAGACGACTACATGACCAAGCCGTTCGGCATCGAGGAACTGCTGGCGCGAATCCTGGCCACGCTGCGCCGGACCAGGCCCGCCGAGGCGGCGGCCGAGATCGCCCCGTCGGTCATCGTCATCGGGGACCTCAGGATCGACCTCACCGCGCAGCGGGTGCATCGTGCCGACGCGGAGGTCCATCTGACGCCAACTGAATTCGCCCTGCTTCGCGAACTGGCGATCAACGAGGGCAAGCTGCTATCCCGCACGCACTTGCTGCGCCGGGTGTGGGGCCGGGGTTATGAAACCGAGACCGAGTACGTCCGGGTCTATATCCGCCGGCTGCGGGCCAAGCTCGAGCCGCCGGGCAGCGTGCCGCTGATCCTCACCCAGCCCAGGGCCGGATACCGGCTGGCCGGCGACTGACCACGCCGCGAGGTGACATCGACGTCAGCGTGACGGGAGGGGTCCGCGCGGAGGCCCGTGGCTGAAGAGGTATCGTGCGAAGAAACGGAATGTAGAAGAGGAGTAACACCGAGTCCCTGCGGGAGGTCGCGCGGAGGCACCGCGCGCTCCTGGGATCCGTTCGCTCATTAACACTTTTTTAACGGATTAACGGGAGTGTTAACGGCAACGTTTCTCCTTGCAGTCCTACGATTTCGGCAAATGGAACCTGGCCGAATATTGCCAGGTCATAACAATTTGGTCTCACACATGCTACGGCATGTCTGGCTAAATAAAGCGAGGTACATCGGTGTATTCCGTATCAGCGAGAGCGGGCGCGGCGGCAGCCGCCGCGACCGCTGCCGCCCTTCTTATCGCGGCTTGTAGCAGCGGCGGCAGTAGCAGCAGCAGCACGACGCCCCCGGCGACTTCGTCCTCGACGCCAACAACCAGCGCCAGCGCCACCGCCACCGCGCCGGCCGCGTCGATCTCGGTCGGCGACCTGAACAACTCCTTCAGCGCGATGGCCGCCCTCAAGTCGGTAACCGCCGCCGGCCACGGCAGCGTCACGGTGATCCTTCCGGACACCGTCTCCTCCACTCGGTATGTCGAGTTCGACGCGCCGTATCTGAAGCAAGCCTTCAGCGCGGCTGGCCTGTCCTCCTCGGACTTCACCGTCGAGAACGCGCTGGGCAGCGACGCGACGCAGTTCGCCGACGCGCAGTCGGCCATCACCAAGGGCGCGAGCGTCCTGGTCGTCGACCCGCTCGACTCAGGCGTCGGCTCGCACATCGAGTCCTACGCCAAGTCGCACGGCGTCGCCGTGATCGACTACGACCGCCTCACCCTCGGCGGCACCAGGAGCTACTACGTCAGCTTCAACAACGTGAAGGTCGGTCAGGTCATGGGCCAGGGCCTGGTGACCTGCGTCAGCGCATGGGGTGTCAAGAACCCGAACGTGATCGTGATGCGGGGCGCCCCGACCGACAACAACGCCACGCTGTTCGCGCAGGGGTACGACGGCGTGCTCGCCCCGTTCTTCTCCTCGGGCAAGTGGAAGGACGTCAGCAACCCGGCCGGGACCTGGGACCCGCCGACCGCGCTGAGCGAGTTCGAGCAGCAGTACACGGCGCACAAGAACATCAACGCCGCGCTAATCCCGAACGACGAGAACGGCGCTCCGATCATCCACTACCTGCAGGGCCAGGGCATCAAGCCCAAGACGTTCCCGACCACTGGCCAGGACGCCACGCTCACCGGCCTGCAGAACATCCTGTCCGGGTACCAGTGCGGTACCGTTTACAAGCCGATCTACCTTGAGGCCCAGGCGGCCGCGGCTCTCGCGCTCTTCGTGCGGGCCGGCCAGACGCCTCCGGCCTCCCTGGTCAACGGCAGCGTCGAGGACACCACGTCGCACGTCTCGGTGCCCTCGGTACTGCTGAACCCGGAGTGGGTCACCACGGCGAACATGAACAGCACCGTCATCGCGGACAAGTTCGTACCCGCCGCGCAGCTGTGCACGGGCTCGTACAAGGCCGCCTGCACCGCCGCCGGCATCTCCAGCTGACGGAGGAAAGACGCATGACACAACCGGGACACGCGCAGTGACCGGTAACGATGAGGTCCGGCCCGCCACGGTGGGCCGGGCCTCTTCGGCCACACGAGACGCTGAGAACCTGCTGTCGCTGCATGGCATCGGAAAGAACTTCGGGCCGGTGCAGGCGCTGACTGACGTTAACCTCGACATCCCGGCCGGGCAGGTCACCGCGCTCGTCGGTGACAACGGGGCGGGCAAGTCGACCCTGATCAAGACAATCTCGGGGATCTTCGAGCCGTCGCAAGGGCAGATGCTCTGGCAGGGCAGGACCGTCCACTTCCACACCCCGCGAGAAGCGACCAACGCGGGGATCGCGACCGTATATCAGGACCTCGCGCTGTGTGACAACCTGGACATCGTGCAGAACATGATGCTGGGGCATGAGATGCTCACCCGCGCCAGAACGCTGGATGAGATCGCGATGGAGAAGACGGCCAAGCGCACGCTGGCTGACCTGCGCGTGGTCACCATCCGCAACATCCGCCAGCTGGTGGGGTCACTGTCGGGCGGACAGCGGCAGTCGATCGCCGTGGCCAAGGCCGTGCTGCTCGATGCCAAGCTGGTGATCATGGACGAGCCGACCGCGGCGCTGGGCGTGTCACAGACCGCGCTGGTGCTCGATTTGATCAAGCGCCTGGCCGGTCGCGGGATCGCGGTGCTCCTTATCTCGCACAACCTGACCGATGTGTTCGAGGTGGCGGACCGCCTCGCCGTCTTGTACCTGGGGCGTCTCGTCACCGTGGGTCAGGCAGCCGATTTCGACACGTCGACCGCGGTGCACTGGATGACCACAGGGACCAGTCCGAACGGCCACGCCGCACCATCTAACCACGCGGGGGGCTGAGCCGTGGCATCCGTGAAACCCGACCCTGACAAGGGCGTGACGACCACCGCCGAGGAACCAGGCGGAGAGCCACCCGACATTGTCACCAGGGGCGACGCATCGGCTGAGTTGCTCGCCGACTCGATGGGCGAGTACCTCAAGATCCTGTTCCGGCGGATCCGGAGCGGGGAGAGCGGCGCGCTCCCCGTCATCGTGGGCCTGATCGTCATCGTCATCTTCTTCCAGGCCAAGAACTCGCTGTTCCTGTCGGCGGGCAACCTGGTGAACCTGATAGACCAGTCCGCCTTCATCATCACGCTCGGCATGGCCGAGATCTTCGTGCTACTGCTCGGGGATATCGACCTGGCGGCCGGCTTCACCGCGGCCTGCGCCGCCGTGGTGGCGCTGTGGATGCTGGCGCTCGGCGACCCATGGTGGGCGGCGGTGCTTGTCGCTTTGGCCGGCGCGGCCGCGTACGGTGCGCTGCAGGGCATCATCATCGCCAAGCTCCGGCTGCCCTCGTTCGTCGTGACGCTAGCCGGTCAGCTTGGCCTGTCCGGCCTGCTGCTCTACCTGGTCAACGCAACCGGAGGCATCGGGGTCGGCGGCGTGATCAACCTGCACAACAACATCGTCAACGACATCGAGAGCGGCTACCTCAGCCCGGTGGCCACCTGGATCGTGATGATGGTCATCGTGGGGCTGGCCGGCCTGATCATGTTCTACGGCGACATGCGCCGCAGGAACGCCGGGCTGGTCGCGCCACCGGTGTCGATCACGCTGCTGAAGGTCGTCGCGGTGATCGTGGCGGGCATCATCGTGGTGCTGATCGCGAACACCAACCGCGGCAGGTCGATCACCCTTGAGGGCATGCCGTGGAGCGTGCTCGTCGTGCTCGCCGTCCTGTTCCTGTGGACGGTGCTGCTCGGCCGGACGCGGTTCGGCCGGTACATCTACGCGATCGGCGGCAACGCCGAAGCGGCGAGGCGAGCCGGCATCAGCATCGTCAAGATCAGGACGCTGGCGTTCACGCTGTGCGGGCTGACCGCCGGGATCACCGGCATCATCTACGCCTCCTACCTCGGGTCGATCTCCACCAACGTCAACGGCGGGCAGAACGTCCTGAACGCCGTGGCGGCGGCGGTGATCGGTGGCACCAGCCTGTTCGGCGGGCGGGGCAAGATGCTGCATGCCGTGATCGGCGGCCTGGTGGTCGGCGTCATCTACAACGGCCTGGAACTGCTCGGCCTGTCCGCGGCCGCCCAGCTCATCTGGACGGCACTGGTCCTGCTCGGCGCGGTGATCGTGGACCGGGTCACCCGGCGTACATCGGCCACCTGAGCCAGCGCGCGTAACCGGAGAGACGCGCTCTGGCCCAGGTACGATCTGTGGGCCGCCGCCGACCATATTTCATGGCCGCGGCGGCCCACAATCGCGAGGGGCTTAATTACCACATGGCGCCGGATAAGCGGAATATAGCGGCTTATAGACGACAATAGCGGCTTCGCCGAATTGCCCGGTCGAGGACGAATTCGTCGCGGCGGCGAACGGCGTCGGCGCCTGCGCCGTTGCCCTGGATGTCCAATTACGTAGCCTGTCGCGAAACCGCGGACCGCCTGGCACCTCGCCCGCCGTCCGCCAACGGGCGACTTCGCATAGGAGCCGACCGCTTCGCACACGAGATGTCCGTGGAATCCCCCCTATATCGGGATATAACAGGCGTTTAATTTGTCACCGTCTATGCGAAGTGGTCACGGTATAGGCGAAGCCGTAACGGACGGTGCTGGTGTGGCGTCGACGCGCGGGATCGGGCCCCGGAAAGGCGACGGCGGACCGATACTTGAGGGGTGGCGGAAAACCTGGTGCGGCGCGGAGCCGCCGAGCGGCGTGCCGTGCACCAGGAAGTCGGCACCGGGCTGGCGGAGCTTGTTCCAGATCTATCCCGAACGGATTCGTGGCTTCTGTTCGTCGACGGCATCCCGCAGAGCCAGGTGGACCTGGGGGACCCGGGCTACCTGGAGTTCGAGTATGTCCGCAGGATCGGGCACATCGCCGACCTGGCGTTTCCCGCGGGCCAGCCGCTGCGCGCGCTGCACATGGGCGGTGGCGCCATGACGCTGCCGCGCTACATCGCGCATACCCGGCCCGGTTCCGTGCAGCTCGTGGCCGAGCTCGACACCGAGCTCACCGAGCTAGTCCGGCGTCACCTCCCGTTGCGACGCCGGCGGGGCGCGGCGGCCGGGCGCGGCGGGGGCACTGGACCCGGGTCAGGACGGATCCGAGTGCGGGCGGGTGACGCCAGGGAAGTGCTCGAGTCCGTCCCGGCCAACAGTCAGGACCTGGTGATCAGCGACGTATTCGCCGGCGCGCGTACCCCGTTCCACCTGACGACCGTCGAATGCGCCCGCGCCGCCGCCCGCGCGCTGCGGCCCGGCGGGGTGTACGCGGTCAACGTGGCCGACGGACCGCCGTTGGAGCAGGTGCGGGCGGCAGTCGCGACGGTCCGTTCCGTATTCGAGGAGACGTGCATGATCGCCGAGGCCGGGGTGCTGCGCGGCCGCCGGCTGGGAAACCTGGTGATCGCCGCCGGCGACAGGCCGCTGCCGGACGGCGAACTGCGGCGCGCCGTCGCCGCCGACCCGTTCCCCGCCCGCATGCTGGACAGCGCCGAGCTGATCCAGTTCGCCTCAGGAGCCCAGGTTATAACGGACGCCACGGGGCCGACCGGCACCACTGCGCAGCCAACAAACTGGTAACACGCCGCATTCGCGTATTCTGTGCCGCTCCGCTCCGTCTACCCTTGCGAGCATGGAATTGCCGCCCTCAGGTTGGTACCCCGATCCGTACGGGGTGCCCGGATTGCTGCGCTGGTGGGACGGGTCGACCTGGACCCAGCACACCCACCAGGCCGACGGAACGGACGCGGCCCAAAACGCCGCCGCCGGCACCGTGAAGCCCTCCGCGCAGCTTGGGGCGCAGGCGACGACCGTGCAGCCGGCGGTGCAGCCCGGGCCGCGGCCCACCGCGGTCCAGCCGGCGGTGCCGCCCGGGCCGCCGCCCACCACGGTCCAGCCGGCCGTGCAGCCGACGGTGTACCAGCCGGCCGTGACGTCGGTGCAGCCGACCACCGCCCAGCCGGCCGTGACGTCGGTGCAGCCGACCACGGTCCAGCCGGGCTACATGCCGCCGCTCGGGGCGCAGGGGCCGAACGGGCCGAACGGGCCGGACGCCAACGGCACTCAGGTGCTCTTCCTCGGCGATGACGCGTGGAGCACGCCGGGCGGGGGCGGTCCGCAAGGTGACCGGTACGGATACTACCGAGCGCAGCGGCGGCGCCGGATCTGGCTGATGAGCGGTCTGGCGGGCGGCACCGCCCTCGCCCTCGCCCTCATCGGGCTCGTCGTCAGCAACCTCGGCAGTGCGCCTAAGGCTCCGCCCGCAACGCATCCCCCGACTAGGGCAGTGGCGGCGAGCAAGCCGCCGGCGTCGCCGACCGTCACGCAGTCACCAACCCCCTCGTCCACCCCGTCCGGCTCGGTGATCGACGACACCACCTCCGGGTTGTCCTACACGAGCCTGCCGAGCCCGTGGGTGCCCAACTGCCCCAGCACGCTGAACACCCAGGGTTTCACCTGGACAACCGGTCAGTCGGCCGTCGCCGGGCAGATCAACGGCGGCCAGACCACCTGGTACGGCGTGGCGTGCGCGGCGCCGCTGCCGAATCAGTACGGGTACAACGGCGTGACGGACCTGCAGAATGTCGCGACCAACATCGTGAACGGGTTCGCTAACAGCTACTACAGCGCCATCCAGCACGGCTACCAGCAGGAGGTCAGCCAGCCGGTCAACATCAGCGGCCACGCGGGCTGGGAGATCAAGTACCTGCTGACCTACACGAACGCGCAGGCCCAGGGGCTGCAGTGGACCGACGAGGAAGGCGCGGTGGTGGTGGCCGACAACGGCTCGACCGTGCCGCCCGCGGTGTTCTTCGTGTCGGTCCCTGGCAACCTCGGCGTGAACAACGTGGACTCGCTGGTGTCCTCGCTCCAGCTCACCACCCCGTCGGTGCCGGGGGCGGGCGGATCGCCCGGGGACGGATCCCCGGGCGACGGCGGCTCGCCCGGCGACGGCGGCGGCAACCAGAATTAGGAATTCACTGGGAAGCCGAGGTTCACCCCGCCGTGGCTGGGGTCCAGCCACCGTGAGGTGACAACCTTGCCGCGGGTGTAGAAGTGCACGCCTTCTGCGCCGTGGACGTGCGTGTCGCCGAACAGCGACGCCTTCCACCCGCCGAACGAGTAGTACGCCATCGGCACAGGAATCGGCACGTTGACGCCCACCATGCCGATCTCCGCCTCCGACACGAAACGGCGCGCCGCTCCCCCGTCGCAGGTGAAGATCGCCACGCCGTTCCCGTAGGGACTGGCGTTGACCAGGCCGACGGCGGCCTCGTAGGTGGGCACCCGCAGCACGGATAGCACCGGGCCGAAGATCTCGTCGGTGTAGCAGCTCATCGCGGGCGTCACGTGGTCGAGCACGCTCGGCCCGAGCCAGAACCCCTCGGCCGAGCCGCCGATGACCGGATGCACCCGGCCGTCCACGGCGAGCGTCGCGCCCTGCGACACGCCCGAGTCCAGGTAGGACGCGACCCGGTCGCGGTGCGGCCTGGTGACGAGCGGGCCCATCTCGGACCGCTCGTCGGTACCTGGCCCGACCCGCAGCCCGCCGATCCGCTCCTTGATCCGCGCCACCAGGTCGTCGCCGACCGGGTCGACCGCGACCAGGGCTGAGATCGCCATGCACCGCTCCCCCGCCGAGCCGAACCCGGCGGATACGGCGGCGTCGGCGGCCAGGTCAAGGTCGGCGTCGGGAAGCACCACCATGTGGTTCTTCGCGCCGCCGAGCGCCTGCACCCGCTTGCCGTGCGCCGTGCCCGTCTCGTACACCTGCCGCGCGATCGGCGTCGACCCGACGAAGCTGACCGCGGCGATGTCCGGGTGGGTGAGCAGCCCGTCCACCGCGACCTTGTCGCCGTGCACCACGTTGAACACGCCGTCGGGCAGTCCGGCCTCCGCCCACAGCTGGGCGAGCAGCAGCGACGCCGACGGGTCCTTCTCCGATGGCTTGAGCACGAACGTGTTGCCGCAGGCGATGGCCAGCGGGAACATCCACATCGGGACCATGGCGGGGAAGTTGAACGGCGTGATGCCCGCCACCACCCCGACCGGCTGCCTGATCGAGTACGAGTCCACGCTGGTGGACACGTTCTCCGAGTAGCCGCCCTTGAGCAGGTGCGGGATGCCGCACGCGAACTCGACGACCTCAAGGCCCCTGGCGACCTCGCCGGCGGCGTCCCCGGCCACCTTGCCGTGCTCGGCGGTGATCAGCGCGGCGAGTTCGGCGGTGTGCTGGCGCACAAGCTCACGGAAGGCGAACAGGATCTGCGACCGCCTGGCCAGCGATGTCTGCCGCCACCGCGGGAAGGCTTGCGCGGCGGCCGCCATCGCCTCGCTGACCTCGGCGGAGGTGGCGAAGTCCACCGTCCCGGAGACCTGACCGGTCGCCGGGTCGTAGATGTCGCCGTGCCGCTGCGCCTCCCCCGTCCAGGGCTTGCCGCCGATCCAGTGCGTGACGTGCCTCACGATCTGATTGCTCCCTCGTTGACTGCACGGAGCGAGTCGACCAGCAGGCCGAGCCCCTCTCGCGCTTCGGCCTGGCTGATCGTCAACGGCGGCGCCATCCGCAGCGTGTTCCCGGACAGGCCGCCCTTGCCGATCAGCAGCCCGCGCTCACGGGCCGCCTCGAGCACCTTGCCGGCCAGCGGCGGGCTGGGCTTCTTCGTCGCCGGGTCGACGAGGTCGACCGCGAACATCAGGCCCCGGCCGCGCACCTCACCGGCACACGCGAGCCCCGCGGCGGCCTCCCGCAGCCCCTCGATGATGATCGCGCCGGTGACGGCCGCGTTCTGCTGCAGGTCGTGGGAGAGCACGTAGTCCAGGGTGGCATTGGCCGCGGTCGTGGCGACCGGGTTACCGCCGAACGTGGAGATGCCGTTGCCGCGGATGCCGTCGAGCAGGTCGCCGCGGCCGACGACGCCGCCGATCGCGAACCCGTTGCCCAGGCCCTTGGCGAACGTCATCATGTCCGGCGTCACCCCGTGCGCGCCGATCCCCCAGAAGTGCGCCCCGGTGCGGCCCCAGCCGGTCTGCACTTCGTCGGAGATCAGCAGGATGCCGTGCTCGTCGAGCACTTCCTTATACGCCGCGAACAGCCCGTCCGGCGCCATCGTGAAGCCGCCGACGCCCTGGATGGGCTCGGCGATCAGCGCGCCGACGTCGGCCGGGTGGATGCCGCCGGTCAGCAGATTGCGCAGGTCGGCGACGCAGGCGTCGATGAACTCGGCGTCGGACAGGTTGCGGTAGCCGGGAAGCTGCCGGTCTGTGCCATGCAGATAATGTGTCCCGAACGGATCGTTGCTACTCGCCTTCCAGGCGGCGTTGCCGGTCACCGCGACGGTGCCGAACGAGCGGCCGTGGTAGCTGCCGCGCATCGCCAGCACCTGGTTGGCCTTGCGGGCGACCAGGGCCGCGACGAGCGCGGTCTCGTTGGCTTCCGAGCCCGAGTTGGTAAAGAACACCTTGGCGTTCTCGATCCCGGATAGCTTCGCGATCTTCTCCGCGAGCTCGACCTGGCTGCGAATCAGGTACAGCGTCGAGGTGTGCACGACCCCGGACGCGACCTGCCGCTCGACCGCCTCGCGCACCTCGGCCACGTCGTAGCCGAGCATGTTGGTCAAAATCCCGGCGAAGAAGTCGAGGTAGCTGTGCCCCTGGGCGTCGGTGACGCGGCAGCCCTTGCCGGTGACAATCTCGATCGGCTGGTCGTAGTAGAGGCTCACCCAGTTGGGGATGACCGCGCGATGGCGGGCGAGAAGATCAGTCATGGTCCCAGTCTGCCCGTGGCTGGGCGGTGCGCCTAGCTACGACCTGTCATGGATTCGGTGAGAATCTTTACATCATGTATTCTCCCAGGCAATGAGCCTGACCCTGCGCGAGGTTCTCGACCTCGATGTCGTCCGCAGCGGCCGGCCGCTAGTGGTGGCCGCGGCGGACCGGCTTGACGTGCCGGTCCGCTGGGTGCACGCGGCGGAGCTGAGCGACATCGGGCCGTTGCTGCGCGGCGGCGAACTGCTGCTGTCCACGGGGATCGCGCTACCAGAGTCCGCCACCGGGCTCGCCGACTACATCGCCGGGCTGGCGGGCGCGGGCGTTACCGGGCTGGCCATCGAACTCGGCCGCCGGTACACGGACACGCTGCCCGCCGCGCTCGTCGCGGCCGCGGAGGCACGCGGGCTGCCGCTGGTCGCGTTCGGCCGCGAGGTGCCGTTCGTCGAGATCACCGAGGCGGTGCACGCCAGGATCATCGACGCGCAGTTCGCCCAGCTTCGGGCGGCCGACCTGATGCACGAGACGTTCACGGAACTGTCCGTGGCCGGCGCCTCCGCCGAGCAGATCGTCCGCGCGGCCGGCGCGCTCGCCGGACGCCCGCTCATCCTCGCCGACCTGTCGTACCAGGTGCTCGCCTTCTCCCCTGGCCTGCCTGGGTCGGGCGGCGCTGGCGGCTGGGACGACATGCACGGCGTAGGCGGGGCGGACGACGGGGGCGGCCGGCCCGGTCGCGCGGATCATCGCGCTGATCCCGTGCGGCTGCTCGACGAGTTCGCCAGCCGCGCCCGCGCCGCGTGCGAGGGGCGGCCCCGCACGTTCTACGCCGCCGAACCCGGCTGGCTGGTCACCACTGTCGGCGCCCGCGGCGAGGACTGGGGCCGGCTGTTCCTGGTCTGCCACGCCCCGCCCGCGCCCGAGGACACGGTCCTCATCGAGCGGGCGGCGACGACGCTGGCGCTCGGCAGGCTGCTGACCCGGCAGGCGGAGTCCCTGGAGCGGCAGGCGCACCGGACGCTGATCAGCGCGATCATCGAGCAGGGCGACGCCGATCCGGCGGAGGCGGAGGCACGCGCGCGGGCGATGGGGATGCCGGTGACCGGCCGGCAGCTTGTCGCGGCGGTCGTTCGGATACCGGACTCCGGGCCCGGGCTTTCCGCGCACGCCGCGGTGCTCGGCGTCGCGGAGGCGGTCGCGGACGCCTGCCGGAACGCGCGCGTGCCCGCCCTTGTCGGGTCGCTCGACGACGTGCGGGCGGGCGCGCTGATGTCGCTGCCCGAGCAGGCGGACACCGACGAGGCGCTGAGGGCGCTGTCCGCCCGGCTGACCGCGCGGCTGTCCGTCCTGCCGGTGGTGATCGGCATCGGGCCGCCGGCCACGACGCTGCGCGAGGTGCGGCGCTCGTTCCTCGACGCCCGCGAGGTCGCCGACGTCGCGATCAGGCAGCCCGACGGGCGCCCCTACTACCGGCTCCCCGACCTGCGGCTGCGCGGCCTGCTGCACCTGCTGCGCGACGACCCCCGCGCTCAGGGGTTCGCCGACCGCGAGCTTGGCCCGCTGCTCGCCTACGACGCCGCGCACGGCACGCACCTGATGGCCGATCTGGCGGTCTACCTGCGGGCTGGCGGCAACAAGGCCGAGGCAGCGGCGCGCGCCCACCTCGCGCGGCCCACCTTCTACCAGCGGCTGCACCTCATCGAGCGGGTGCTCGGCGTCAGCCTCGCCGAAGCGGAGTCCCGCGCCTCCCTGCACGTAGCCCTGCTCACCCTCAAGCCCGACGGTTAGCCGCTGCCATCCACGAGCACACCCGCCAGCAACGTGAACGCGCTGGGATCCTGTAGCAGCACCGATCTCGCCGCGATCGTCCACGATCCGACTGCACAGCTTGCCGCCGATAGCCGACGTGCGGACCTGGTTTCTCCTGCGGTAGCCAGTCTCTCCGCGATCTGTGCCAAGGCTTTCGCCTGGCGACGGGGATCGGTGATGGAAAAGGCGAGCGTTTCTGCCCGCTGGTATTGCCCATGTTCGGCCAGCGCCTCCGCGACAAGCGCCAAGGACGTCGCTCGCAGGTACGGGTCGGTAATGGAGTGGGCGAGCATTTCAGCCCTCCGATGCTCCCCCGCATCGGCAACGGCTCCTACGACCTGCGCTAGGGCTTCCGCCTGCAGATACAGGTCGGTGAACGAGAGGGCCAGTGTCTCCGCCTGCTGATGCTGCCCTGCCCTGGCCAGAGCCCCAGGGACATACGTCAGAGCTTCTGCCTGCCGACCCACGTCGGCGATCGAGCGGGCGACCATCTCGAGCTGTCCGGCAGAGGCAGCGGCCTGGTGTTGCCGCCCCGTACGGGCTAGTGCCCACACGAGATGTGCCAGAGCTACTACTTGTTCACTCGGGTCGGTGATGGAACGGGCGAGCGTTTCGGCCTGCGGGTATTGTCCCGCTTCTGCAAGCGCCTCCGCTACGCAAATCAGAGTTCTCGTTTGCTCTCGAAGTTCGGTGATAGAACGGGCGAGCGTTTCTGCCCGCCTGTGCTGCCCGCCTCTGGCCAAAGCCTCGGCGATCCGTGCTAGGGCGTCCGCCTGCTGGCGACGGCTGCTGATCGAGCGGGCGGATGTTTCCGCCCGCTCGGGGGTAGCCCGGGCCGAGCGCACGGCCAATGAGTGTATCCGCAAAATGAAGAGTACTATTCAGGTTATGGACAGGCAGCCCGCTCCGGCGCTCCTCCCGATCCTACGGTCTCAGCAGCAGGGCGTGATCCTGGCGCTGCTGCTCGGCGATCCTGACCTCGAGCTCAGCCTTACGGAAATCGCTGCCCGGACTGGCGCTCCACATCCTTCAGTACACAGAGAGATCCAGCGCGCTGAGCGGGCAGGCCTCGTCACCTCAAGGAAGATCGGGAACACTCGTCTGGTCCGCGCGAATACGGCCAGTCCGTATTACGCTGGACTGGCGGAGGTGCTCACCAGGGCCTTCGGTGTCCCCTCAGTGCTCGCCGAAATCCTGCAGCCGATTCGGGGGATCACTGCCGCCTTTATTTATGGTTCCTGGGCTGCCCGGCACGCAGGGCAGGAAGGGCTGCGGCCAGTAGGGGACATCGACGTCCTTATCCTGGGCGAGCCAGACCGGGATCAGCTCTATGCCGCGCTCGCCGCAGCCGAAGAGCGTCTGGGGAGGCCTGTCCAGGCGACGGTCCGCGACCCCTCATGGCTAGCTTCAGGAGATGGCTCCTTCCACGACACCATGACCAGCCGCCCCATGCTCAGGCTTGCTGTGCCGGCCGACTAGTCAAACCGCCCCGGCGGCATTGCCGCGAGAAGTGTCCTCACTCCAGACAACGCCGCGGTTGCCTTCTCGATTGCCCATGACGCGTCCGACTTGGTCAGAGGCGCAGCCGTGGGATCGAAATACTGCGCCGAGTGGCGGGTTCGCCGGAATCGCTCGAACGTGGGTTTCGCGAACGCAGCGATGCCTGCGGCGAACTGAGCCGATACAGCATCTTCAACGGCTGCATGCGACCCCTCACCGCCGGTAGCGGGTAGGCCCTGTCGCGCCAGCAGGGATTCCGCTGCCATCCGGTAAGCGTCATAGGCGGCGACGTATGCGCCATACACATCCCCGCCCGCAAGAGCCGCTACCGCAGTGGTCTCGACCCGCAGCGCCGCACGCTTGGTCAGAGCCTCAGCGACGACGCCGAGATCCGCTGCCTCGAAACTTTCCAGCCGCCCCCGGTCGATGAGGTACCGAACGGCCTGCTCGCCCTTCATCCAGCGCGCCACCGGCTCTCCTGCCTTCTCCCCGAACATAGATCCTAGCGGGGGGCTCGCCGTAAGACGCAAACCCGGCGGGCGGGTTTTGTTTCCGATGTCATTGCCGAGGTTTCGTCCGTTACGCGATTCTGTCCTCTGTGATCGGTCCGCGGGGTCCGCTGGCGGCGCGGCGTGCGACCGCGCACTGGGTGGTTCTTGCCGCCGCGGCGCTGACCGCGCTGGTGGCCGCGGCTGTTGGCGCGGCGCTGGCCGTGTTCGCCGGGCAGGGGCTGCCACAGGCGGTGCGGCATGACCTGTCGGTGGCGTCGGGTACCTCGCTCAGCGCCCAGGCCACGCTGGTCGACGGCAAGATCGCTCCGGTGACCGCGGCGCTGCGGAGTGCGATCGGGTCCGCGATCCAGCCGGTGCCGTTCGGCTTCTGGCAGGCAACCTGGTCAGACCCCCTTGGCCTGGTGCCGGGCGCGCTGCCGGCCTCACCGGCCAGCACAGCTAAGGGAAACACCCCGGTGCTCGAGGCGGCCGCGATGGACGGCGTCACCGACCGGGCCGTCCTCGTGTCCGGCCGGTGGCCAGCCGTCGGCGCGGCGCCGGTGCAGGCCGCGCTGCCCGCCACCACGGCCACGCTGCTGCACGTGTCCGTCGGTGACACGCTCAAGCTTCGCGACCGGAACTCGGGCACGCTCGTCACCGTCACGATCACCGGGCTGTTCGCGCAGCGTCAGCTGTCCGGGCAGGCCGCCTCGTACTGGGAACTGAACACGGTGCCGGCCGCCGGGACCGGCACCGGCGCGGGGTTCACCACATACGGGCCGCTGCTTGTGGACCAGGCGGAATTCCCCGCAGCGCTCGCCGTGGGCGGCGGCAGCTGGGTCGCGCAGCCGGACATGGCCGACTTCACCAGCACCGACCTGGCCGCCATTTCCGCCGATCTCACCGCGCTGCGCGATTCGCTGGCCAGCTCTTCCCTGCTCAACCCGGTGGACCTGACCACATCCCTGGATGGCGTGCTCGCGGCGACGGCCAGCGATCTGGCGGTCGCCAGGTCACTGCTGGTGATCAGCGCGCTGCAGCTGCTCGTGCTGACGGCGGCCGCGCTGCTCGCGGTCGCCCGGCTGCTTGTCACCCAGCGAGAGGGTGAGACCGCGCTGCTCGCCGCGCGCGGCGCCACCCGCTGGCAGCTCACGCGGCTGACCGCGGCCGAGATCGTGCCGCTGTGCGGCGCCGCGGCCATCGCCGGCGGGATCGCGGGGATCTGGCTGGCGCGGCTGCTTGACGGCACCCTCCACGCCGGCGGCGCCGCCGGCATCGACACGGCCGCGGCGCGCACCTGGCTGGAGGCCCTCGGCGCCGCGATCGTGGTCGCCGCGGTCGCGATCGCGGCGATGCTGGCCCCGGTGCTGCGATCCCGGCCAGGCACGGCCCGGGTCCGGCGCGGCCGGCAGGCGGTGATCGCCGCCGCGACCAGGGCCGGCGCGGACCTCGCCCTGGTGGTGCTCGCCGTGCTCGCGGGCTGGCAGCTGCGCCGGTACTCCGCGGTGACCGCCACGGGGAGCAACGGCGCGACCGCCGGCGTCGACCCGGTGCTCGCCCTGGCCCCGGCGCTGGCGCTGGCCGGCGGTACCGTCTTCATGCTCCGGCTGCTGCCCGCCGCCTCCAGGGCCGGGAACCGGCTGGCCGCGCGGGGCCGCAAGCTCACCGCCTCGATGGCGGGCTGGCAGTTCAGCCGCCAGCCGCTGCGCCAGGGCGGCGCCGCGCTGCTGCTGGTGATGGCGGTCGCCACCGGCACGCTGGCGCTCGCGCAGCACCAGAGCTGGACCCGGTCCGCCGGCGACCAGGCGGCCTTCACCGCCGGCGCGGATGTGCGGCTGGACCTGCCGGCCGCGCTGCCGGCGGGCGGCACCGGCACCGTCACCCACGCGTCGGGAGTGCGGGAGGCTATGGCGGTCGCCGTCGTCCCCGTCGCGCTGCCGTCGGAAATCGTGGCCGTCGGGGCTGATCAGGCACCAGGGGTGGTGCTGCTGCGCGGCGACCAGTCGGTGCTGCCGCCTGGCCGGCTGTTCCACACGATCGCGCCCGCCGCCACGTCCGGCGGCACCGTCATCGGCGGCCAGCCGCGCAGCATCCAGCTGACCGCGACACTCACCGGTGCCGGGCGCCGGCTCGGCGCGGTTACGGCCACGGTGACGATCACAGACGCGACCGGCGCCGCCTACCAGATCCCGGCGGGCACGCTGCCCGCCGATGGCCGCCCGCACCTGCTCACCGCCTCGCTGGGCGGCACCCGGCCCAGCTACCCGCTGCGGCTGACCCAGCTCAGCCTCGGCTACACACTGCCCGCCGCGCCGGCCAGGAAAGCCGTCACGCTGACGGTGTCCGGCGCTCGTTTCGGCGGCTGGACCACCTCCGCGTCCTCGCCCGGCCTGGCTGTCGCGCTGAGCGGGCACTCCGCGTTCGGCCAGTACGCGGATCCGAGCACCACCGGCGTGCGGGCCGCCGGGGACGGCGTTACCCTCACGTTCACCCCCGGTTACGGCCAGGCCGTCGCCAACTCCACGCCGACGCACATCACGCTCGAGCCGCTGGCCGGGGAGCTCACGCTCACCGCCGGCGCGGTGGCCCCGGCCGTCGTCCCCGCGATCGCCACCAACGCGTTCGCCGACGCCAACAACGTCGGCGTCGGCGCCGTCGTCCCGGCCACGATCGAAGGCGTCCAGATGCCGGTCACGATCGTCGCGGAGACCACCGCGTTTCCCACCGTCACCGGCAGCGCCCTGATCGTCGACCTGTCGACCCTGGAAGGGTTTCTGACCAGCCACGGCGCGTTCCCGCTGGCGGTGACGCAGTGGTGGCTGACCACGGACGGCCACGACGTGCCAGCCACCTTGAGCAGCGCGCTGCCGCCCGGATCTGGCATCACCAGCCGGACCGCGCTCGCCGCGGCCACGGTGGCGGACCCGCTGTCCGCCGCCCCGCAGCAGGCGCTGCTAGCCATAGCCATCGCGGCCGCGCTGCTGGCCGTCACAGGCTTTTGGGTCTCGATCGCCGCCAATGTCCGCCAGCGCCGCGCCGAGAACGCGCTGCTCGCCGCGCTCGGTGTCGGGCAGCGGTCCGCCGCCGCGCAGCTGTTCTTTGAAAAACTGCTGATCAGCGTCCCGTCGGCGGTGCTCGGCCTCGTGCTTGGCACCGTCGTCGCCCGGCTGCTCGTGCCCGCGGTCACGCTCAACGCGGCGGCGCAGCAGCCGGTGCCGCCGCCCGTGACGCTGTTCGACCTAGCGCAGACGGTGCCTTTCGCGGCCTTCATCGCCGTGGCGCCCGCGCTGGCCGCGGCGCTCGTCGTGCTCCGCCGCCCGGACCCGGCCGCCGAACTGCGTGCGGCGGAGGCGGCATGAGGAGGCCCAGGGGGGTACGGGGGGGCGCGCAGCTCCCCCGGGGGATATTCGGCATGGGCGCGGTGGCCAGCGTGGCGCTGGCCGTGCTCGTGTTCGGCTGTGTCTTCGCCGCCACAGCCGGGCCCAGGGAGGCGTTGTCCACTCGGACGCGGGCGCTGGGCCAGACGCTGGCCGCGACCTCGCCGCTGGCCCAGACCATCACGGCCACCTCGACGTGGACCGGCCTCACCGACGACCTCGGCACCGGCAGCGGAGCCGGCGGCGCACGCAGCGCCGGCCTCACCGCGGACCAGCTCGAGGAGATCACCAGTCAGCTTCGCGGCGACTTCGATCGCGGCCTCATCCACCTCGGTCCGGCCGACACGGACTGGTTGGCCATGACCTCCCAGCCGCACAACGTGATGAGCAGCCTGGGCGCGGCCGCCAAGAATGCCCAGGTCAAGCTCGAGGTCACCTACCGGCAGCCGGTTACCCGGTACATGCGGCTGGTGGCCGGGCGCTACCCGGGAACGGTCTCCCGCGCGGCAAGCTTCGTGCCGCTGCTGCAGGTCGTGGTCACGTCGCAGACCGCCGTCGACTTCGGCCTGCACGTGGGCTCGAAGGTGGAGATCAACGGGCCGGAGATCTTCACCCCGGGCGCGCCGGGCGCGATCACGCTCGAGGTAACGGGGATTGTCGCCCCCCGGCAGGCGTCGTCGTCGTTCTGGGCCTCCTACCCCGAGCTGGCCACCCCCGACATGGAGCTGGGCGCTAACCAGAACGTGTGGGTCGGCGGGGTGTTCGTCGGCCCCGGGGAGCTCGGCGCGATCCAGGCGGACTTCGGCGTCGAGGACATGGCTCTGCAGTGGGAGTTCCAGGTCGAGGCCGACTCGACCGGAGGGCAGCAGGCACAGCCGCTGTACGACGCGCTGAACCAGCTCAGCAGCCAGGCACCGCCGCTGGCCGGGGACCTCGCACCCGCCCGCAGCGCGCTGACCGCGAGCTCCGCCCTGCTGCAGCCGCTCGGCGCGTTCCTATCCTCCGCCAACGAGGTGGACACGCTGCTGTGGCTGCTCTATGTGAGCCTGGCGGTGGCGGGCCTGATCACGCTCCTGCTCGCGGCCCGCATGGTCGCGATGCGCAGGTCGGCCGAGCTGGCCGTACGCCGGGCCCGCGGTGCCTCGCTCACCCAGATCGCCGCGGTCACCGCGGGCGGCAGCGCGCTGACGTGTCTCCCGGCCGCCGCGGTCGCGGCCGTCCTCGGGGAGCTCCTGATACCGGGGACGACGCCGGCGGGCGGCTGGTGGATTCCGGCGGCGCTGCTGCTCGTGGCGGTCTGCGCCCCGGCCGCGGTCGCGGCCTGGCAGCAGCGCCTGCCGCGCCGGGCAGCGGACAGGCGGCGCGGCCAGGGCGGGACGCGGCTGGTCGCCGAGGTCACCGTGTGCCTGGCCGCGATCGCCGCGATCATCGTGTTCCGCCAGCAGGGCGCCGCGTCCGCAAGCACGGGCGCCGGGGCGGGCGTGAACCTCTTTACCAGCGCCGCCCCGGCCCTCATCGCGGTCCCGGCGGTCGTCGTGGTGCTGCGGGTGTTCCCGGCCGTGCTGCGCGGGCTGCTGCGCGGCTCGGCCCGCCGGTCCGGCGCGGCCTCGTTCGTGGGGCTGGCCCGGGCGTCCAGGACCGCGCTGACCCCGGCGCTGCCCGCGTTCGCGCTCGTCCTCGCGCTCACCGTGGCCACGTTCGCGGGCATGCTCAGGGACGCGGTCACCCGAGGCGATGTCGCCGCGTCCTGGCAGAGCGCCGGGGCCGACGTCACGGTCATGGCGGCCAGGGAACCACTCGTGATCCAGACGGCCAGCGCGGTGCTGTCGCCCGCGGCGACGCGAGCGCTGGCCGCCGTGCCCGGGGTCACGCACGCCGCGCAGGTGCTGCAGGCTGGCTGGACCACCCCGGACGGCCAACTGGTCACCGGGCTGGCCGTCGATCCCGCCACGTACGCGGCACTGGTCGCGGCCACGCAAACCTTCCCTGCCGTCCCCGCCCGGCTGCTCGCGCCGGCCGCGGCCGGCGGCCCGCAGCCGGTGCTCGCCTCCCCGCAGGCGGCCGTCGCCCTCGGCCTCGCCGCGACCACGCTCACCAGCCAGGCGGACGTGCAGCCGCTGCGGGTACGGATCGCGGGCGTGCTGTCGACGACGCCCGCTTTGACCAGCGGCGGCGCGTTCGTGATCATGCCGCTGACGGCACTGCGCGGGGCGGGCACCCCACCCGTGGCACCGGTCAACGAGCTGCTGCTGACCGGCACGAACATCGACTCGGCGCGGCTGGCCACCGTCATGAACACGCTGGTCTACGCGGGAGTCGCGACCATTCGTTCGGACATATTGGAGGGCCTCACCGGGGCGCCGCTGCAGCATGGCGCGTTCGTTCTTTTCGAGCTCTCCATCGCCGTGGCAGTGGCGTTCGGACTGGCGGTCATGCTGCTTGAGCTGGCGCTCGGGGCGGCCGAACGGGACATGACTCTCGCCCGGCTCGCCACCATGGGGCTCGGGGACAGACAGCGGGCGCGGGTCGTGGTGCTCGAGGTGCTGCCGGCACTGCTCGGCGCGGCGGTCGCGGCCGTGGCGTGCGCGCTCGTGCTGCCCTGGGTGGCCCAGCCGGCGATCGACCTGTCGGTGTTCACCGGCTCGCTCGCGCGCGTCGCGCTCACCCCCGACGTGCCGTCTTTCGCGCTGCCGCTCGGCGGGCTGGCGGTGGCGGCGCTGGCCGCGCTGTACGCGCAGATCAGGACGGGCCGCAGGCGGAGCGTCGCGGCGCTCCTGCGGACCGGGGACTAGCGGCGGCGGCGCCCGGTCAGGCGAGGCTGGCCGGGAAGCCGCCAGTGGCGACCGGGCCCCAGCTTTCCGCGGTGACCCGGAGCAGGGACTTGCCCTGGGCGACCATGGCCGCGCGGTATTCGGCCCAGTCGGGGTGCTCGCCGGAGATCGACCGGAAGTAGTCCACGAGCGGCTCGACCGCGTCGGGGATGTCGAGCACTTCGGCGGTGCCGTCCACTTGAACCCACGGGCCGCCGAAGTCGTCGGACAAGACCAGCACGCTCACGTGCCGATCGCGGCGGGCGTTGCGGGTCTTGGCGCGTTCGGGGTAGGTGGCCACGACGATCCTGCCCCGGTCGTCCACCCCGCACGTGACCGGCGACGCCTGCGGGCGGCCGTCCGCGCGGGTCGTGATCACGATCGCCTGATGCCGCGGCCTGATGAATTCGAGCAGTTCGTCCCGGCTGACGACGGTGTTCGTCGCGATCTTCCTGGCCACGCCCCTACCCTAGCAACGGGCCGATTGTGGCCGGCGTGATCGAGGGGATGTCGGGGGTGCCGGCGAGGGTCATCAGCGTGCGGAGTTCCTCCGTGAGCAGCTCGATCGTGCGGCGGACGCCGGCCTCCCCCGCGGCCGCCAGGCCGTAGGCGGCCAGCCGGCCGATGACCACGGCGTCCGCGCCGAGCGCGAGGGCGAGGAAGACGTCGGCGCCGGTGCGGACACCGCTGTCGAGCAGGATCGGGACCCGGCCGGCGACCGCCGCGGCGACCTCCGGGAGGGCGTCCAGGCTGGCCGGGGCGGGATCCACCTGGCGGCCGCCGTGGTTGGACACGTAGACCGCGGACGCGCCGGCGTCGATGGCGGCGCGCGCCGCCTCGGCGGTGAGGATGCCCTTCGCGATCCACGGCAGGTCCCGGCGGGCGGTCGCCTCGGCGAGCTGATCCCAGGTCCACGGCGGCGTCTGCCCGCTGACGCCGTCGCGGAACATGCTCGTCACGGTTGGCGCGCCGTCGTGGGTGACGTTGCCCGACCAGATGTTGCGGTCGAGGTGGTGGCGGGTGATCTTGTTGCTGACGCGAAAGCCGGTCATCGGGCAGTCCACGGTCACGCACAAGGCTTCGTAGCCCGCGTACTTGATCCGCTTGGCCACGTGGTCGAAGGACTCGTACGGGTGGACCTGGGCGATGCGCGTCGCGGCGGGGGCGACTGCCCGGACGTCCTCGTAGGAGAAAGTGCCCAGCTCGGGCACGATCGACGCCGTCCCGCACGCGGCGTTGGCGCGGGCCACCGCCAGCTGACCCTCGGCGGCGAACAGGCCGTCGCCACCGAACGGGGCGGTCAGCACGGGGACCGACAGCGGGATGCCGAAGAGCTCGGTGCCCGTACTGGGCGCGCTCAGCCCACTCATGGGGGCTGGCCTGATCGCCCAGCGTCCGAACGCCTCCCGGTTCGCGCGCAGCGTCCGCTCCGCGCCCGCGCCGCTTTCCAGGTACACCGCCGTTCCCGGCGGCAGGGCGCGCAAGGCGGCGGCGTGAATCTCCTCAAGCGCGGTGCGCCCGTTGGCTGGCAGGACGGGCAGGCCGTCGAGCGGGTGCAGGTGAAGGTCCATTCCGGTCATAAGGCTAGCGCCGTCCTGGACATCCTCAACGCCGGCACCACCAACGGATCGCTGCTCCAGCTGTACGACTGCAACGGGCGCCCCAACCAGCAGTGGGCGATCGAGTCCGGCGGCGAGATAGTCAACCCGGCTTCGGGTCGCTGCCTGACCGACCCGGGCAACAGCACCACCGACTACACCCAGATCGAGATCTACGACTGCAGCGGGGCGTCCGGCCCAGGAGTGGACGTGGTCCGGCAGCCCGGTCCAGTCCGGGATCGCCGGCCTGTGCCTGGACCTCTACTTTGACGACACCGCCAAGGGCACCGTGATCAATATCTACACGTGCATCGGCTCAGCCCAGCAGAACTGGGTGGTCAGGTGGAACGACACGCTGACGATCCAGGAAGGCTGCCTGGACGTCACCGGTTCCAGCAAGCTGGACGGCGCGCTGATAGATTTCGGCGGCTGTTACAGCCACACCGACACGGAATGGATCATCGGCCCGCACGGACAGCTGGAGAACGTCAACTCCGGGCTGTGCCTCGACGACCCGGGCAACACCACCACCATCGGCACCCAGCTCGTCCAGGAGGACTGCTACGGCCAGCCGGGCGAGATCTGGGCGGTCACCTGAAGCATCGCTCCTCGAGATACCGAGACGTTACCGGAGACGGCAATCCTCCCAGAGCGGACAGTGAACGCTTACGCGGAGGAGCGCATGGAGTTCGGGTTGATGGGGCGCTTGGTGGTGCGGTGCGGGGAAACCGTGCTGGTCGTTCCGCCCGGCAAGCAGCGGGCGGTGCTCGCGGTGCTGCTGATCCGTACCGGGCAGGTCGTGCCCATCGATGAGCTGATCGACCTGATCTGGGCGGGCGACCCGCCGCGCTCGGCGCGGGTGACGCTGCACAACTACGTGCGGCGGCTACGGCATGTGCTGAGCGCCGCGGGCCAGCCGGCGCCGGTCAAGACGAGCGGGTCAGGGTACCTGGTCGAGACCGCGGCCGATGAGCTGGACGTGACCAGGTTCCGCGCGCTGTGCGACTCCGGACGCAAGGCGGCCGACCGGAAGGACTGGGGGCGCGCCGCGGCCGAACTCGGCGTCGCGCTGTCGCTCTGGCGAGGCCAGCCGCTGATGGATATCCCCTGCCCGCGGCTGACGGACGTCGAGGCACCGCACCTGATCGCGATGCGGATCGCGGCACTGGAGGACCGGATCGACGCCGACCTGCACCGGGGCCGTCACCGTGAGGTCGTGGCCGAACTGCAGCGGCTCGCCGAGGCGGAACCGCTGCGGGAGCACGTGCACGCGCAGCTCATGCTCGCCCTGTACCGCTCCGCCCGTCAGGCCGACGCGCTGGCCGCGTACCAGCGTGCCCGCGGCGCCTTGGTCAGCGAGCTCGCCCTCGAACCCGGACTCGAATTGCGCCGCATGCACCACCAGATCCTCAACGCGGACCCGGTGCTCGATTACCGGGCCGGGTCCGCGGCTGACTACGCGGCCGGGTCCGCGGGGGCGGGGTAGCGCGGGGCGACCGTGCCTGGCGGAATCTGATCAACGGCGGGGATGCCGGCGATGATCATCAGCGTGCGCAGTTCCTCGGTGAGCAGTTCGATCGTCCGGCGGACGCCGACCTCCCCCGCCGCCGCCAGGCCGTAGGCGGCGAGCCGGCCGATGACCACGGCGTCCGCGCCGAGCGCGAGCGCGAGCAGCAGGTCGGCGCCACTGCGGACGCCGCTGTCGAACAGGATCGGGACCCGGCCGGCGACCGTCGCGGCGACCTCGGGAAGGACGTCCAAGCTCGCCGGGGCGGGATCCACCTGGCGGCCGCCATGGCTCGACACGTAGATGGCGGACGCGCCGGCGTCGAGGGCGGCTCGGGCCGCATCCGGTGTCAGGATCCCCTTGGCGATCCAGGGGAGGCCGTGCCGTTGTGTCGCCTCCGCCAGGCGGATCCAGTCCCACGCCGGGATCTCATCGCTGACCATCTCGCCGAACGTCTCCGCGACCGACGGGGTGCCGTCGCCGATGACGTTCCCGCGGAACACGTTCCAGTCCGGGCTGAACCTGTTCATCCGGTTGCGGACGCGGAAACCGGGCAGCGGGCAGTCCACGGTCACGCACAGCGCGTCGTAGCCGGCGTTCTTGATCCGCTTGACCACGTGGTCGAACGACTCGTACGGGTGCACCTGCGCGATGCGCGCGGCCGCGGGAGCGGTCGCGCGGACCTCCTCGTAGGAGTAAGTACCGACTTCCGGGACGATGGAGACGGTGCCGCAGGAGGCGTTGGCTCGCGCGACCGCCAGGTGCCCGTCGGCGCCGAACATGCCGTCGCCGCCGAACGGAGCGGTCAGCACCGGCATCGCCAGCGGTATGCCGAGGAGTTCGGTGTCCGTCCGGGGCGCGCTGACCCCGCTCATCGGCCGCGGCCTGATCACCCAGCGGTCGAACGCCGCCCGGTTCGCGCGCAGCGTCGCCTCGGTGCCAGCGCCGGTCTCCAGGAAGTCGGCCACCTCAGGCGGCAGGTTCTTGACCGCCGCGGCGTGGATCTCCTCGATCGCCACGAAGTCGCCATCCCGCGGGTACATCGCCGTAGTCGTCACAGAGGGCACCTTACTTCGGGTGGGAGCTTGCTATTGTCGGAGGCAGCATGCGGTTGCGTCTAGGGTTCCGCTGGCCGTCCGTCAGAAATGGGCTTGTACAACCAGGCCGGTCAGGGCTGGACCAAGCGACGCCAGGAGCCGGGTCCTCGTGACCGGTGAACACCTGACGGGATAAAAACCCTGAGGGCTCCTAGTTCAGCGTTGCCGGATATCGGCCTTCAGCCTTAGGAGCCTCGCGATGCACGCAGCCGCACTTCCGCTTTCCGTTTCGCTCGCCGTCCTCGTGGCCGCGGTGACGCACGCCACGTGGAACGCGATCGCGCACGGGATCAAGGATCAGGTGCTGGCGTTCGGGCTGATCGGGGCCGGAAGCATGGCCGTCGCGGTGCCACTGGTCGTGCTCGCCCCGTTCCCGCTGGGCAGATGCTGGCCGTACCTGCTCGGGTCGGTGTTCATCCATGTGTTCTACAACCTGCTGCTGATGCGGTGTTATAGGTACGGGGAGTTCGGGCAGGTGTACCCGCTGGCGCGGGGGACCTCGCCGCTGGTCGTGACCGTGCTCGCGGCGGTGTTCGCCGCGGAGCGGCCGTCGGTGCCGCAAGTGCTCGGGGTGCTCGTGATCTCCTCCGGGCTCGCGGTGCTTGTGCTCGCGGGACGCCGGTCGCGGTCCGGGTCGGCGCCCAGCCGGGCGGCGCTGCTGGCGGCGGGGGCGACAGGGCTGACGATCGCCTCATACACGACGGTGGACGGGCTCGGTGTGCGGCTATCCGGATCGGCGGTCGGCTACATCGGGTGGCTGATGCTGCTGGAGAGCCTGTGCATCCCGGCGTGGGCGCTGGCACGGCGGCGGGAGGTGGCGAGCGGCGTGTCCCGACGGGTGCTGTTGTCGGGCTTGCTGGCCGGGGTGCTGTCCGTGCTCGCGTACGGGCTCGTGCTGTGGGCGCAGACCCGCGGCGCGCTCGCGCCGATCGCGGCGCTGCGGGAGACCAGCGTCATCTTTGGCGCGGTCATCGGGACGGTGGTGTTCCACGAGCCGTTCGGGCGGTTGCGGATCGTGGCGACCGTGCTGGTCGTGATCGGCGTGCTGTTGCTGAACGTAGTCTAGAGAACACGCGTGACTGGTGGGAGAATCCATTCATGATGCTGAGTGCGCGAAACCAGATCCCAGCCCGGGTCACGGCCATCAACTCCGGTGAGGCGATCGCCAATGTGGAACTCGACGCCGGAGGGGTGCGTCTCGTCGCTTCGATCACCGTCGAGGCGGTGAACGACCTTGGCCTGGCCGTCGGCAGCCAGGTGACGGCCGTGGTCAAGGCTTCTGACGTGATCCTGGCCACCGGCAGTTAACGCGCCGGGCGGCGGGCGAAAACCATTGTGAGCTGGTCCTAGGGGGCTGGTACCTTCGCTGGTGATGCCGCCGGAGACCAGTTGAGCCGCCCGTCGCTGCGCCCGGACCTGACCCCGCTGCGCGGCTCGCGTGACTACCGTGCGGCGTTCATCAGCCGGACCGTGGCGATGTTCGGCTCGCAGGCCGCCGAGGTCGCGCTGCTCGTCCAGGCCAAACAGCTCACCGGGTCGCCGCTGATAGTCGGGCTGCTCGGGGTGGCCGAACTGGTGCCGCTCATAGTGTTCGGCCTGTACGGCGGCGCGCTGGCGGACCGGTTCGACCGGCGGGCGCTGATGCGCTGGTGTGAGCCGGGACTCGCCTGCTGCGCTGGGCTGCTGCTGCTCAACGCCCTGCTCCCGCATCCGGCGCTGTGGCCGCTGTTTGTGGTGTCGGCGCTGATGATGGCGCTGGCGGCGCTGCAGCGACCCGCCTTCGAGGCCGCGATGCCGCGACTAGTGCCGCTCGAGCAGATCACGGCCGCTTCGGCGCTGCTGTCGGGCTCGCAGAACATCAGCGTCTTGCTCGGCTCCTCGCTCGGCGGCGTGCTCGCCGTCACGCCCGGCCCGTGGGTGGTGTACGCGCTGGACGCGGCGGGGTTCGCCGTATCGTTCGTGCTACTGAGCAGGCTTCCGAAGCTGCCGCCAGAGCCCGTCACCGGATCCGGAGCGCCCGAGGGCGACAAGCCTGGGCCGGCGGTGCGCGAGATCCTCGTCGGGATGCGCTACGCCGTCAGCCGCAAGGACCTGCTCGGCTCCTACCTCGCCGACCTGTCGGCGATGATCTTCGCCTACCCGAACGCGCTGTTCCCGTTCATGGCGGTGATCTTGCACGCGCCGTGGGCGACCGGGCTGATGTTCGCGGTGCCGTCGGTCGGCGCGTTCGCGGTGTCGGCCACCAGCGGATGGATGGGCCAGGTGCGGCGGCATGGCCTTGCCATCGCGATCTCGGCCGCGCTGTGGGGGGCGGCGATGGCCGGGTTCGGGCTGTCCCCCAACATCTACCTCGCTCTCGGCTTCCTGACCCTCGCGGGTGCGGCCGACGAGACCAGCGGGATCTTCCGTGACACGCTGTGGAAGCAGACGATCCCCGATCACCTGCGCGGCAGGATGGCAGGCATCGAACTGCTCAGCTACGGCGCGGGGCCGCCGACCGGGCAGCTTCGCTCCGGGGTAGTCGCCAGCCTGGCCGGGATGCGCTTCTCGCTCGTCTCGGGAGGTGTCGCGTGCGTGGCCGCCGTCGGCGTCGTCTGTGCCGCACTGCCAGCGTTCACCCGGTACGCGGCCACGGTGCCGTCACCGGATGAGGCTGTCGCGGTAGCCGCGCCCGGGGGCGACGTGGTCGTCACGGATTGAACTCAGCCAGTCGCCTGGCCGCAGGCCGACCCGGTCTAGTTGACCCGGGTCGACCCGTCGGCTTTCCTGATCAAGCCTCTAGGACAAGACCTGCGCGATCTCCCAGGTGTTGCCCGCCGGGTCGGCGAAGGCCGCCGTGCGCCTGCCCCACGGGCGGTCGATCGGGCCGTTGAGCAGCTTCACGCCGTGCGCCTCCAGCTCCGCGCACACCGCGTTCGCGTCGTCCACTTCGATGGTCAGCAGTGCACGAGAGCCGCCCGGCGCCGCGACAGGGATCGGCTCGACCAGCGCGGGCGCGTTGGCCACCCGCAGCAAGTTGATGATCAGGTTCGACATCTTCACCACCGCCGAGGCGTCGTCCTCGTAGATCACCTCGAGGCCGAAGACCTCGGTGTAGAACGTCGTGGACTCAGGAAGGTCCTCAACGAACAGGGTGATGACGTCGAGATTGCTCAGTGCCTTGATCATGGATGCTCCTGCGTCTCATGGGATCTGTCGTCACCACGACGAACCGCACCCGCCGACTTCGACACCTACCCCGGCCTGAAGAAGAAAAGCGCTCGCCGGGCCAGGCCAAAGTACGGGATCATGCACTCATTGTTCACCGCGTCTCGCGGTGGGCCGTGGGGTACTGCCCGCGGTAGATCAGGCCCGCCGGCATGGCCGGGGGCGGATGATCTGCTGCGGGGCGCCGTCGGTCAGGAGACGGACCTCATGGAATCGCAACCCGCCACCCTCACTCCGGCAGACCTCTATCGCTTCCAGCGCGACGGCTACGTCGTGGTCAGGCAGGCGTTCCCGCGTGCCGATGCGGTCGCGATGGAAGGCCGGTGGTGGTCGGAGCTAGCGGACACGCACGGCATACGCCGGGACGACCGCTCGAGCTGGCATCAGATCCCGGGCAACCTGAAGGCCGCCAAGCGCGATCCCGCCCAGGCCAGAATCCTGACCGAGACGGTACGCGGCGTCTTCGACGATTTGCTCGGCACGGGCACCTGGTCGCCGCCGAAAGACTGGGGCCTTACCCTCGTCACCTTTCCCGAGCCGGGCAGCTGGGAGCTGCCGACCCATTTCTGGCACTGGGACAATCCCTGTGAACCGCACCTCGACCGGCCGAGGGGGCTGTTCGTTGTCAGCTTCATCGGCCCGGTCGCACCGCGCAGCGGCGGAACCCTGATCCTTTCCGGCTCACCTCGCCTGTTGACCCAGCGGGAACGCCGGATTTCCGCGGACCAGCGGCGCGGTCTTGGCACCAAGCCCTGGGAGCGGTTCCACCGCTCGCATCCCTGGCTGATGGCGCTCACGGGACAGGCGCCGTCACCTGCCGACCGGATCGCCGCCTTCATGGACAGGGAAGCCATCGTCGAAGGCGTACACCTGCGCGTGGTCGAGCTGACAGGCGAGCCGGGGGACATGGTCTTCTGCCATCCCGTCATGGTCCACTGCGGCGCACCCAACCGCGGCGGGCAGCCCCGCTTCATGCGGATCAAGCAGCAGTTCCTCACCCGCGAAGGTCGGGCTCTGTTCCGCGGCTTGATCTAATGCGCACGAAGTTTCGGCTGGAATGTTCGGTTCAGGAAGCACCCATGCCCAGCGCCGTCGTGATGTCCTGGATCGCTTGTTGCTCTTCCGGGCTTAGCTGCTTGCCTTCCTCCCGGTGAGCCGCAGCCACCTTGTTGGCCACGGTGAGCACGAAGCGCCGGTAGTCATCGAGCTCCGCGGCGGTCGCCTTGTCTTCCACCAACGCCGTCGCGTCGTGCAGAGCGTCGCGCCCCCGATCCCTGAGCTCTTCGGGATTGCGAACTTTCCCGCGCTCCATGCGCGGCTTCTCCGCCACGATCTCGTCGAGAAGCTCACTCTCGCCGTGCTCGGCCCGCGCCTCGACGTAGGCCTTCGACATCGCTATCGTCTCCCGGAACATCCCTCCGTGCGACGCTGTGATGACGAGCAAGCCCGCGGTCGGCGGCCCCTCGAGCACCAGCTGCCATTCGCTGGGCGAAAACGCGGCCTTGGTAGTCATGGCACCCTCCTACCCTCATGCGGAAGCGGATCACGTAACAGCGTCCCGCGGCTCGCGGCAACACACCTCACCCTCCACGGGCCTGACTTGCGAAAGGTTAGCGCTGGTGCAACTCCTTCAGCGCTGCGCGACGGCCCTCCATTGGTGATGAAAGCCGGATAATCTCACTGCCATGCCGCGCTTGCGGCACGGACCGGATGGGAGCATCGCCGCCATGCCGTCTTCGCGCCGCTCGCCATCACCGGAGGTCGCCGCCCTCCGCGCCGCGGCCGAGGGCAGCGTCAAGCAGCTCCGGGACCAGGTACGCGAGCAAGCCAGGCTCATCCGCTCCAGTGTCGTCGGCGAGCTGACGGAGGCCGACGTGGAACGCATGGCCGAAGACATCACCGCCGCCGCGCGTGCCCGGCTCGACGCGGTTGCGGCGCCCGACCAGAACCCATCAGCTGACCCGGAGCTGCAGGCTACCCGCCGACAAGCCGCCAGGCTCATGGACGCTGCGGCGCGCGAGGCCGATGCCGTGCTGCGCAAGGCGTGGCGAGCCCGGCATGAGAAGGCCGCGGGCCGCGGGTGGCGCCGCTAGCCCAGCAAGAACCCTGTGAGGCATCATCGCAGGGGCATGTCCAAGCCGCAATAAAGAAGGCCGGCCCGTAAGGGCCGGCCTTCTTTGAAGTATGTTCCGGCGGTGTCCTACTCTCCCGCGAGGCCTCCCTCGCAGTACCATCGGCGCAGAAAGACTTAACTTCCGGGTTCGGGATGGGACCGGGTGTTTCCCCTTCGCTATGGCCGCCGGGAACTCTATGGAACTGTCGTGGCTAGGTAGCCGCCGACCGTGTCCCGGGAACCGCATAGTGGACGCGAAGCATCAGCTTAAGTATGTGTTGTGTGCCAAGCCGCTCGGCCTGTTAGTACCGGTCAGCTGCACACCTTGCGGTGCTTCCACTTCCGGCCTATCAACCCAGTCGTCTGGCTGGGGGCCTTACCCGCTCAAAGGCGGAGGGAGACCTCATCTTGAGGCGGGCTTCCCGCTTAGATGCTTTCAGCGGTTATC